>Ga0209199_1002786_pt1 | contig 18142 bp, 12 predicted proteins | sample COGITO_mtgs_1105_7_FD_184805 | JGI IMG/M metagenome (GOLD analysis project Ga0209199, IMG submission 184805) | Pelagic marine microbial communities from North Sea - COGITO_mtgs_110523 (SPAdes) (version 2) | ecosystem: Environmental > Aquatic > Marine > Epipelagic ...
GGTCCACGGTTCAAGTCCGTGACGTCCCACCATTTAATTCAACGACTTACGAGCCTCCAGTGTCAAAACTGGGGGCTTTTTTCTTTTCTAGCAACGTATCGGCAACAAACTTGTGACGTTTCTGTTTGTTGTTCCAGATGATGTGGCGCAGCTTGTTGCGAGGCGTTTGGCTGACTTGCGCTGCTGCTAAGTAGGGGGTGGGGTGTGGGCCATGGGGGTGGTCTACGTTATATATAGATCGCCTCGCCCACGCACGAGGAAATTCAATTAGTCCCGAGATAAACGTGGCGGATTACGGCCTGCATGTCGTCTGGTAAGTAGCCCCATGCCCGAGCCGCAATCTCGTCTGGCAATCCAAACATAGCCTCGGCAATGCCCCCAGCAATAGCTGCAATCGTGTCACTGTCACCGCCGATCGACACAGCGCTTCGTATAGCATCCTCAAAGCTTGTCGCTTGCAGTGCGCACGTGATTGCTTGAGGCACTGAGTCTCTAGCCCGTTCCGTCCTCACATAGCTTGCCCTGATAGCCTCTATCGGGGTAGCCAAGTCGTAACTGTAACGAGTACTGATCCTCAAGCGTATTTCGTTAACCGGAACTTTATTTGTTGCCCAAAAAATCGCTAATGCCACCGCCTGCGCTGATTCCATTGCCTCTGGATGGTTGTGTGTCACACCGCTGACCACATCTGACCACTCCAGCACTTGATCCTCTGTGCTGGCCAGAAAACCGACTGGCGATATGCGCATGGCGGCACCATTTCCCCAGCTGTTGTAGGGTGCACGTTGGTCGGACATAAACCAAAGTGCAAATTGCTTCCCCCATCCACCATTTTCAGCATACAACCGGCACCACTTAACAAGTGCATCTTCTGGGTGCACTCCATTCATGACGGCGTCAGCAACAGCAATAGTGCAGACTGTGTCGTCTGTGAAACGAGCTGACTCATGAAAGAGCGGATCGAAACCTTTATCTCGGTAGTTGTGAAACTCGTAGGGCGAACCCACTATGTCTCCGATGATGGTTCCAAGCATGTTTGGCCTTTCAGCTATTTATTAGCGCATCAACCAGCGATATTGATCCCTAACGTTTTGCCATCGTCTCCGAAGTCTCTCCAGCTGCTCAGCTCTGGTTCCACAGACTTGTAGGCAAGGGCGACTCTTGTCTTACATGCTTGCTCATTTTCGTCCTGAGGAGGGGTAACAGTGCCAATCAAAGTGTCGCCATCCAGCCAATACTCAAACGGTATTGACTCAAGGTCTAGCATGGTGATCTCTACCGTTGCTTCCGGCTTTTCCCTTTTTCGCTTCACAGGTTGCGCAAGTGTTAGACGCTCAAATATCGATTGAGTCCACTCCTCACGGTAGACCATTCGCTTGAGGATGTTGAGATCACTCAGCGTGACCTCGAATGTTCTACTGTAAGTGGTCATAGTCCCCTGTTGAATCCGTTTTCTTAAAGGTCATTTTCATGCAAAATGATCAAAAAGATAACCACGAGCATGGCTTCATTTAAAGACTTCTTCTCCACCTTTTCCACCGACCCCAATGAGAAGGGCAAGCAGTTTGAACGCTTCGTAAAGTGGTTCTTGGTTAACGACCCCACATGGAAGACTCAGGTTGGGCAGATTTGGCATTGGTATGAGTATCCAGATAGATGGAGTAAGGACTTAGGTATTGACCTTGTCTTTAAGCATAAAAATGGCGATCTATGGGCAGTTCAAGCTAAGGGCTATGCCGAGACAACCTCCATCACTAAAGCTCAAGTTGACAGTTTTATCAGCGCAGCTGACAGTAAAACGTTTGCTGGTCGGCTTCTGATAGGAGCGGCGAACAGTCTTGGCGATAATGCGAAAAAAGTCTGTGATCGTCTGTCCGACGTCAGCGTGTGTGAGACAAATAGGGGGTCTTCGCCACTTGAATTCCCTGAACACTACGAAGATTTATCAAGAGCAGCGCCAGTCAAGCCCCCAGAACCGAGAAAGCATCAGTTAGAAGCCATTAGTGCCGTTAAAGAGGGCTTCAAAGATACAGACCGTGGTCAACTGATCATGGCCTGTGGAACTGGTAAGACTTTCACCACGCTTTGGATCAAGGAGGCACTGGATGCGAATTCAACCCTCATCCTGTTGCCATCTCTTGGACTCTTGTCGCAAACACTACATGAGTGGACCAAGGCCGCTAGTAAACCCTTTGAAGTGCTATGCGTTTGTTCAGATGAAAGTGTAGGTAAGAAGAGCGACGACGAAAGCTATGAATCCGTTGCACAACTCCCCTTTCCCGTCACTTCTGACCCGCAGCGCATTCAGGCATTCCTTGAGCTTCAAAAGCCAAAGGTAGTGTTCTCTACTTATCAATCTTCTCCACTGGTGGCAGAGGCGCAGGCAGCGAACACAGAGGTCGAATTTGACTTAATCGTTGCAGATGAGGCTCATCGCTGTGCTGGTGTCGTTGGAGACGGTTTTTCTTCAGTTTTGAATGGCCAAAGGCTAAGGGGTAAGAAGCGGCTCTTCGCCACCGCCACACCAAGAACCTATTCAAAGCAAATAAAGAGTGCTGCTGAAGGCCGAGGCATTGAAGTTGTCGGCATGGACGATGAGACAGTCTTTGGCAAGCCTCTGTACACGCTGAGCTTTGGTGAGGCGATTGAACGAAAGCTGTTGACGGACTATCGGGTAGTGATCGTCGGCGTTGATGACGCAATGTTGGCTTCTTGGATTGAAAACCGGGAGATTGTGAGAACAGATACAGGTATTCAAACTGACGCTAAGTCTTTAGCTGCGACTGTTGGGTTATTGAAAGCGATCAAAGACTATGACCTTCGCCGGCTCATCTCTTTCCACAGCCGGGTTAAGGGCGCAGAAGCTTTCGCCGAGGAGATTCACGAGGTCCAAGCGTGGTTGCCTCAAGAGGTGCGTTTAATGGGCAAGTTGAATAGTGACTTTGTGTCGGGTGAGATGCCGACTGACAAGCGCCGTCAGAAGTTGAGCCACCTGAAGAACGTAGCTGATAGCGAGGTGGCCTTGTTATCTAACGCCCGCTGTCTTTCAGAGGGAGTTGACGTGCCCTCTTTGGATGGCGTTGCTTTCATTGATCCCAAGAACAGTCAAATTGACATTATTCAAGCTGTTGGGCGTGCGATTCGCTTGAGCACAAATAAGACAGCAGGGACGATTGTTCTGCCTGTGTTTATTGAGAAGGGTGACACGCCGGAAGAGGTGATTGAGCGTAGTGACTTCCAGCAAGTTTGGGGAGTGCTGGCAGCGTTGAAAGCTCATGACGAAACACTTGCAAATGAGTTGAACCAGCTACGGACAGAGATGGGGCGTAAGGCCGATAATTTTAGGGTCGAAGGATTAGGTAAAGTTATTTTTGACCTGCCGAGGAGTGTAAATTCTTCTCTTGAGGCAGCCTTGAGAGCAGAGTTGGTAAAAGTTTGTACCGCTACTTGGGATCAATGGTTTGGCATTCTTGAGAGGTTCACAAATCAAAATGGGCACAGTCGTGTTCCGCAGAATGAGCTTGTGGATGGACGGTGGAAGTTGGGCACATGGGTTAGTAACCAAAGGGCATTCAAACTAAGGGGAGTATTGCCTGCTGATCGGGAGCTTAAGTTGGAGAGGCTCGTTGGCTGGACGTGGGATGCTGTTCAAGCGCTATGGGACAGCACGTTCAGAGAGCTGGAACAATTTGTCCACGAAAATGGTCATGCAAGAGTTCCGCAGGGTTTCACGGTGAGTGAAAGTATCCAACTGGGAGTCTGGGTTCACCACCAGAGAAAAATGAGGAAAAGGATGAGCCTCGCAAATATGCGAAAACTTGAGTCCTTAAAAGGCTGGACATGGGATCCTCGCTCGCAAGACTGGGAGGAGGGTTTGGAGGCGTGTAGAAAATTTTTGGTTCAAAATGGGCATTGGAAAATTCCAAAGAACCATAAGTTTGGTTTGGGATTTAGTTTGAATATATGGGTCAGGAGCCAAAAACGAAAAAGAGACTCCTTGACCAAAGCACAGTGCAGTGCGCTAGAGGCTTTGGAAGGCTGGACATGGGATTCTCTTGGACAGCAATGGGAAGAAAAATATGAAGCGCTTGTAGACTTCGTAAAAAAGCATGGGCATGCTCGGGTGCCCGATAAGTACGAGGCGAACAAAAGTCTAGGTATATGGGTAACAACTCAGCGATCGAAGCGCAAGCTTATGAGCGACGAGCGTCGGAAACGACTAGAGGCATTACCGGGATGGACTTGGGATCCAATGGAGTCGCAATGGGAAGAGGTTTTTCAATCATTGGAGGCTTGGGTAAAAACGCATGGACATTGCCGTATACCCGATCGTAAGAACAGCGATAGGTCACTTGCAAGTTGGGTATCTAAACAGCGGAAAAAACGATACCTTCTCGAAGCAGAAAAAATAAGAAAACTTGAAGCTTTAGACGGTTGGTCATGGGATCCGTTTACTGACTCTTGGGATTTACACATTAAAAAACTGGAATATTTTGTTCACCAATTTGGGCATGCCCGAGTGCCTTTTGATTACCCTGATGACATTGCGCTTGCGAAATGGGTTAGGAAGCAGAGATCCAAGCGGCACACCCTACCTGAGGTTAAGAGAGGGGCATTGAGTGCTCTTCCAGGGTGGGTTTGGGAGTCACGTCAAGAGCAATGGGAAGAAAAATATGAAGCGCTTGTAGACTTCGTAAAAAAGCATGGGCATGCTCGGGTGCCCGATAAGTACGAGGCGAACAAAAGTCTAGGTATATGGGTAACAACTCAGCGATCGAAGCGCAAGCTTATGAGCGACGAGCGTCGGAAACGACTAGAGGCATTACCGGGATGGACTTGGTCCCTGAGAAAATGACCAGTCTCATCTACTATCTCCCCGGCTGGGCAGGCAGCCTCAGCACAGGTCTTGGTAAAGCCCTTATGGACAGAGGCTTTGACGTAACAGGCAGAGAGACCAGAGGTGAGTTCAAGGACCTGTCCTTTACCGACCAAGTTGAGACAGTCAAAGAAGACCTCCTCAACAACGTCTGGACTGAAGACTCCCGAGTCATAGCCAACTCATTCGGTGCATACCTCTTCCTGCATGCACAAGCGTCTCTAGAGCCTTATCCGGGCAAGGTGCTTCTGTTGTCGCCAATCGTTGGTGGCTTTGCTGACGAAGAGACAGGTAGGTTTTTCTCACCACCACAGGAGCACAAGCTGTTGAAGTTGGCAGAGGCTGGGCAGTTTCCTGTGCCTAAGAATTGTGAAGTGCACACAGGGTCAGAAGACTGGCAGAGTCACCCCGATGCTGTTACGAAGTTCTTTGGCTTACTTGATGTGGACGTTGTGGTTGCAGCGGGCAGGGGGCACAGCTTGGGTGAGGACTATGTCGGGCCGCTGTTGGACCGATGGTTAACTGGTAACTAGAAGAACATCACTCGATTTCCAACCTGCTCGGATCAGGATACAGAATCTTTCGAACCCACCTTTTTGTTTGCCAAGATGAAGCTCTCCATAACAACATGGGTACACGGCAATGTTGAAAAAAGGATCTAACTGTAACTACATAAATGAGTTAAGCCAATTAACTGCAAACTCGATGCCACCAAACTCTCTCTGCGAGCCATCAGAGTGTCGTGTCGCCAAATATTTACCAGGACTGATTTCTTTGAACTGATCGATGTAGGAAGATGATCCTGTTATCGGCCTAGCTTCTGCCAGTTTTTCGATATCGCCAATTTCCTGCCCATCAATTAAAACAATATAGATACCGGGGTAACGCTCGATACATTCAAATTCTTTATTACCTGACTTATAGATTGTTTTCAATCCGGCAGGCTTCTGCTCCGATACGGTGGCGTCCTCAGGTGACGTTGTAGTTTCTACTGTGTTGATACCAGCGTTTTGTAGCTTTGACAGCCACTCCAGCAATTTGCTCGTTTCCTTGGTTGGATTTGCAAACCAGTCTGTCGACCAAATTCGATAGATATTCCACCCAAGGCTCTCCAATATGTCTTGACGAATCTTATCCCTGTCTCTTGCCTGCGGAGAAGAGTGGTAGGTAGCCCCATCACACTCGATGCCAGCAATATAGCGACTGTTATCGCCCTGAAGCTGAACGCCAATGTCAATTCGAAAACCCCTAACCCCCACCTGCGGCACAGCGACATAACCAGCGTTTGACAGCGCATTCATGACGAACACTTCAAAATCGCTGTCTGGCTCGACTGAAAGCGCTTGACCTGCCTCCAGAACCCCAGAACGTGCGTATTCAATATAGTCCCTAAGAACCCGTTTTCCTCTAGATGATTTTTCATCCACCGAGATCGCAGAAGGACGCATGGACGTGACGACTATCAGTTTATTTTTTGCTCTGGTAAATAAAACGTTAAGTCGTCTGTGTCCCTGCTTAGTGTTGATCAGAGGGAACGCTTGAGTTTGCCTACCATTTTCATCAGGACCATAGACAGTGCTAATGATGATCACGTCTCGCTCGTCCCCTTGCACTCGCTCCAAATTGTTGATCAACGGATATTGGATATCGTCATCTTCCCAACGAGCGAAGTAATCACGAATAATCGGGTCAGTGTCAGCAAGTCGCCTTATCTCATCCTCGATGTATTCTCTCTGCGGAAGATTCATCGTGATTATGCCGATACTTTGTTCAGGGTTTTGAGCCATACTTCTCTTGGCTTGCAATATGACTTCTTTCGCCTCGGCAATATTTAATCTACTCTTAAATACGCCATCTACCTGAACACACGAGATGCCAAGTTGTCGACTATCGTTGACCGGAGAGGGCATAACCTCAAGTCTATTTTTATAAAACTCTTTGTTCGAAAATTGAATTAGAGATGGGTGCCTCGAACGATAGTGCCAACGTAACGATACTGAGTTTCCAAGTCGCTCAGCCGATAAATCAAGTATCGATTCAGCGTCGATTTCAGAGTCCTCCTCTTCAATTTCATCAAAGCTCATGTTGAATAGATTAGACGGAGGCATCTGTTGGTTGTCTCCAACCACAACGAGCTGAGAGGCTCTGAAGATAGAGCCCAGAGCATGTTGAGGAAGCATTTGAGATGCTTCGTCAATAATCACAATATCAAAAAGATCACGTTGTTTCGGCAAAAACTGTGAAACTGCTAGTGGCTGCATCAGCCAAATTGGCTTCATAGCAAGAAGGGCCCCCTTGGCACGTGCAACTAGGGTACGAACTGGCAGATGGCCCTTCTGTTTTTGAAGCTCATTTTCGATTAATGACAGGTCCGTATAGGTTTTCTTCAGCCCACTCGAATTACCCCTAGGAATCTTTACCTTGGAGGCCTCTGATAGAGCTTTAAGCGCCTCAAGCTTTTGAAGAGCGCTATCCGCATCTTGAAACTTGCGTTTCATCTGTTTGATGTTTAGCGGCGAGAGAATATGCTCAATCTCGATTTTGTTTTTTTCAGAGAATTTGAGTAAGTAGTGTCTCACTAATTTGAACTCGACTGCTTTTGTCGCTGATTCATAGTCATCGAACTCAAGCAGCCGGTCGGCTGGCGTGCCATTGAGGATTCGATTTGCTCGTAATTTCTCCGCTATGAGATTACGCTTAGCGAGCGCTAACAAGTCACTCTCGGGGGTAGTTGAAATCGACTCTAAAAGTGTTTTGGCAAAAGGTAAGTCACTTTGCATCGGGTTATCGTGCAACTCCCTGTCCGTTAGGAAAGCGGAGTATTTCAGTAACCAATCTAAACCACCTCCTTTTTTGAAGTTCAAAAGAGCGTCGATCAAAGGAAAAAAGTTAACTGCCTTTGCGACACCGTAACTTTCCCTGTCATTCAAAAATTGAAGAATGGCTTTCGCTGCAAGTGAGCGGCGTTTGATAGCGGAGAGAGATTCCTCGACCTCTTCTAACGTACCGACAGAGCTCGATAGGCTGCTCTCGAGACTCGAAACAGCTTGATCAATTATTTTAAACTCGTGCGGTTCGTTTTCGTTGTTGATTCCGAGGCGCTCGAGCAGGGTGTTCAGTTTTGATTTCGTGCGTGTGAAAGAGAACTTTTGGTCTGCCTCAAGACCAACCATACCTCGATGTTTGATCAAGGCGTTAAGTTGGTCACAAGTTTTATCTTGCTGCACTATTGATGTTTCCAGCCCCGCTATCTCGCCAGAGTTGAGGGAATCCAGATCTGCTCTGTCTGCGCTGGACCATAGGCGCTGAGCTAAATGGCCATCTGGTTCAGCTAAAAGCGTTGAGATGACGGTATCGGCTTTCCTACTACCAACGAAATTCGATAAATCGTCTTTAAAACGTATCAGCTGCGTTGCATCTTCAGCTAGAGACTGAAGTAACTCCATGTTGGAATTGAGTCCTCGAAAGTGTTTTCCTATCGTTGTGAGGTACTCTGGGCGTGTTTCAATATCTTCACAGATCCCGACCACTGATTCCAACTCTTTGAGCTTGGCTAGGGCTACTGGTTTGTTCGATGTACTGACCCCGATTTTTTCAATGAAAGCCTTAGCTGCTTTTGTGCGACTCGAGAATACTGATAGTATCCCGCTGGCTGAAAATATTTCGGTGTGTGCGGATAGCTCAGACCTAGAAATAGTGGAGAGATGGGTGAGAGACTTTTCAGGGAAGCCAATTTTTTTTAATTTAATCTGAACACTGCTCAACTCTGCTTTGAGTTTTTCTACAAGTTTTGATAGACCCTCGATATTTGTTGGATTGATACCGTTTTCAGCCAACTTCTTGATTGACGGTAGCGGCGCAGTGATTAACAAATTTATTGCTGCTTTTAACTCACTCCACCTGATATCTATTGGCAGTTGGGTTATTGAGACTAGCTCTCTGTATCCCGAGAGTACAGCCAAGACCGCTTGCCCATCCTTTAGTCGTCTTTCCAACGCTATGGTACTGATTGCTTCGTCGCCTAGCCCCAAAGAGTGTTCGATAGAAACTATCCTGTCAGCTAAGGTGCTTTCATATTTTTGGAGGGGCGCTTGTGTAGTTTTAACCAATTTGAGGGTTTCGTGCCTCATTGCCAATTCGGTAAGTCTTTCTTCTTCGAGACTTAATTCTTGTAATTGAGTAGATCGATTGACTCCTGTATCTTCAAGCTTATCACTCAAAAACAAGATGTCCTTCAGCTTCAAATCGAGTTGTGCAGTGGCTATCTCAGAGAGGAGACTGGTCGATATATGGATGCCAGAAGTGAGGGCATCTGCTTGGTTCCTGAGCTCTGATATGGCGATTGGGTTTGCGGGGACATTGCCGATGTGTTCAAAGGTGTAGTCACCTGAACGAATTGATGTTGTGTTTTTTGTTGAAAATAAATTCTCGATGGTTTGAACCATCTCTGAGTGCTCATTTTTGACTATCTCATTTGGAGCATAGATGTTGAGACTTTGTGTGGGATGCAACGTTTCTTTGACTTGATCTGCTAGGAGTAAATATCTCCAAATCAACTGGTACAGATTGAGTCCAAGGTAGCCTGTTGTCATTGCCAAGGCGTCACGAACTTTGGTTGCGAACCCCAGCGACTCTATCAAAGTCTGCTTTTTCTCATCGTATTCGGTTTGATTCAGTTTCGGTTGAATAGCGAGTCTTTCAGCCAAGCTCTCTAGTAACGCTACTTTGTTGGCTCCCCGCTGCGGCTCGAACACTATCGCTCCAAGGTCAGAGTCTCGTAGTCGGTTACCAACAACATTGAGAGCAGGCTGCTTTTCTGCCACGAAAAGTACCCGTTTGCCTTTGGACGCAGCAGCGGCGATTATGTTTGTAATAGTCTGTGATTTCCCAGTCCCCGGCGGACCTTGAATGACAAGCGAAGCCCCCTTGAATACCTCCAGAAGCGCTGAGTGTTGGGAGGAGTCAGCTGGTTTAATCAGCGGTGGAGCCTCATTAGCTATTGTCAGGCGATCGATGTCATGTGTACTTTCTATAAATTTAGTTTCATTCGCAGAAATTCCACCTAACAATCTGGCTATGATTTCATGACTTGAAATTTCTTGTGTCCCCCAAGCTTCGGGAAACAGGTCTTCGTACATGTTGATCGTCGAGAAAGGGAATGCACCAACTGTCACAAATTTTCGCAAGCGCCACCCTTTATTCGCATTCGCAAAACTCTCAACCAGTTTGAAGTATTGCGCTATCGTTGCGTTTTTTTCCTCATAGGTGTCGCTCAGAAAAATCGGAAAATTATTAATCCCCATTTCTCGGCCGATCCTCTCTACAAGCGTAGAGTTTAGAGTCGCAGCGACGTCGTCCCCTTCAATTGAATAAGCAAAGCCTGTTCTGGTCTTTACCTTGTTGATCTTGAGAGGGAGTAACAGTAGCGGACTCAGATTTTTTTTATCTGAGTCCTCTCTCTCGGGATATTCTAAAAATCCTATCGCTATGTGCAGGACATTGATCCCAGTCTCTCTCTCGTGCGTTGTGCTTTTTGCATAGATATTTCGAAGGCGGCGATCTAGCGCTGCAGGTGTCAGTAGTGTCTGCAGTTCCCCGTCCAAGTGTTCATCCCGACTAACCTCGAGCTCAAGTTCATAGCTTGGATTTATGCCGTGTATTTTTGCGTGTGTCTTCAGATCTGGACGAGGACCTGTCTGTAGAGGGGGGAGATGGAGTTCAACACGAATCTTGTCCTTGAGCGTTCTGATAGCTTTTTCCAGAATTTCCTCGAACGCTACTTCGTCAAGAGTTTTTAACTCTTCGTCCGTTATCACGTGAAGATATTCCTCGTCGGTAGCTCTCAGTTCTGCCAACCTTGATTGAAACTCGATTGTTTGTTCATCCTTTGGCTCACTGGATATTTCTGGTAGTGGTCTGAAAAACATTGGGTTTTTCAGCAACCTTTCGATTAGCGAGTCTGGAACCTCGTCTACCAGCCTTACAAAACCTACCCCTGTTTCTGTGTGGTTAAAGTGAATGAGTGGGTTACGTCTTGAAAAATCTAAGAGCTTACTTCGAAGCTCTTTAAAGCGACCATTCATGTATTCGTGGTCTACACGATCATCCCTTGTGAATATCATTTGAGATCCTTGCGAAAAATTGCTTTCAGTAATTTTTTGGTAAAGCTGTGACCTTGTTCTTGGCCTATCTTTGCCCATTTCATTTTTGTTATCAATCGTTTTATCCGGCGTGGCCGGTGGGGAGCGGTGACACTTGGAGCAAACACTCCTGTAGATCGCTCGTCCGTTGCGATGCTCCTTTAGCTCACAGAGGTTATCGCACCCAAAATGACGACATTGGGGCCTGCCGCTCAACGGTGGTGAAGAAGTTGTGCTGGGGCTATTGGGGAGAGCCTCAGGTAAGGATAGATTTTCTAAACGAAAAACTCTGAAGTCGCCATGAAGTGAACTGTAAGCACGAACATACTCATGGCCAATGTATGGACGTTTGTTCGAAGTAAATAGTCGAATGGGTTTTAAGCTTATCGTGACGTTTTTCTTCGTGTATGTGCAGTCAATGTTTACTCCAGCTTTTAAAGCACCAATGATTGCTTCGCCTATCAAGGATTTTGGATTTGAAACATCAGTCTCAGTTCCAAAGTCTAGAGTAAGCGTTTTCATACAAAGTTGAAATCAAAGCACCAAAAGCTGGCTAATCTGCCCCTCGACGCCTTGGTTTTCCTTTTTTTCTATCGCCGTTAGGGCTCAATGAGCGATATGTGTTTATTAAATATTCTCTCCACGATATTTTTTCTCTCGTATATCCACCACCCTGTACACCAAAGGTAACCCCATCTTTTTTTAGTTTTGCGTCCCAAATCAAAACACACAAAATAATCGGCCAAAGTAATACCGCCCCTCCCAAAAAAAAGATAAAAGCTTTTAACGAAGTCAAGAAACTGCTAGGTGCTTTTTTCTTGCGATGTCTCATGCCATTTTTCTTAAGTCGTTCGAAGCAGACTACCGATAGGGCGAAAAAGACACCAATGGCTAAATAAACTAGCATTCTTCGCCTTTACGAGTTTTCGGGTGTACCACCTGCACGGAGACGCATGTCCTAGGCCCCTTGACTACCCAAGTTGGTTCGGTCTATTGGTCAAAATTTGCAGGTAAAAAGGATGAACAGGATGTCGACATAATATCAAAATGTGTGGATGTCCAACTCGGTGTTTACTCGGTGTCCGGGTTTATTCGGAGCAACAGGAGGTATACATTTGGCCTTATCCTACGACGCCCCATTCGCTCATGACAACATAGAAGATAGTCGTTCCATCATGGCCCATCATCATTTTGTCTACATCGTGCTTCTAAGTAGGACAGTTTTAATCCACAAAAGATTTCTTAAGGCGAATCCGAGCTACGCTGGCGATCTACCGTGTGTGTATGTTGGCATGACCGGGCTTGATCCAGACACAAGATTTGATAAGCACAAAGCTGGTATCAAGGCCAACACCTATGTCAGGCTTTATGGGCAGCGCCTGATGCCTGAGCTCGTCGCTAACCTTGTTCAGCCCATGAGCTACCTTGATGCCAAGTATGCGGAGGTTGACGTTGCGATTAGGCTTCGAGAGCTTGGATACGCCGTTTGGCAGGCGTAGGTATCGACACCCCTTAGTTTGGTGACTATAGGAGACGGGTGGTAGCGCCTGTGTTTCCAGATAGATTTAGGATTAGTTGTTCATCCATTAGTTCTGTGAATCCTATTGTCTTTATACCGACACCATTTCCAGAAGGGCTGAATGGTTCCTCAACATATGTCCTCTCGTCTACATCAAAGACTGTTTCCATGAGTTCTGTCGTGTGTTCTTTCAACTGTCCAATATAAGCATCCCTCATGGCTAACACCGCACCTTCAGAATCTCTGCTCCTCACAATAACGCTGTCATGCACGGGAATCATTGGCACACCAGCACGTAAAGCCCAATGCAGCACTTCACTCATGATGTCGCTATCAATTCTCTGAAGTTGTAGACCAAATCCGGTATTGAAGTAGCGTCTTATTGGCTTGTGTCGCTCATACAGGCGTTCGCATAGTTCTGCTGCCCTCTCGTGAGTGATGTCTAAGTGTGATACGACTGACTGAGCATCTGAGCGACCTTTTTGCGCTCGTCTGTTGATCAGAATATTAAAGGCTTGTTTCACATCGCTGCGCTCAAATCCATCAATTTCATAGGCATCGTCGAGCGGATGGAGTCCCTGAAGCTCATAGAGCATCGTTGGGTGGATAGAGCTGAAGTCGATCTCCACCACAGGCTCACTATTGAATCTGAGTGCTCTACGATCATCCTTGCGCCACCCCTGCATTGAGCCGTAAAACCTTCCACCATCCTCATAGCGTCCGTTACTAAAGATGCGAGTGAGAGTCGTGAGATACGAAGGGATACACGCTCCGCCATGTGTGATCGCTACTGTCCCCATGAGTCGGTCGTATACGGTGAGTAGTGCTTCAGTGCGCTTAATTAGCAAGTGGTGTTTTACCTTTTCTGATTTCGGTGGCTGAACCTCCACCTTCAGCACCCGTTGTTTACCTTTCTTCTTTCCGACGAGGCGCTTTTCACGAACTTGAATGTAAGCGGAGAGAGGATTCCTGCGTATGTCACTTGTGGAGGACAGAGGCGTTTCTGAGATTGCAGATCGCCACTCTTGCGTTAACGTGTAGGCATAGGGGAGGTAAAGAAAGTCATGATTTTTCAACTTGATGATTCTGCGATCGTCAACCTTTCGCAGAAATCCCTTCGAAATCAGCCATCGCAACGCATCAAGCACTTCACGATTGAAAGCAGCTGACCTTTGAGTCTTGCCCCCGTAGATAGCGTCATATGTTGGAATTCTCAGTGAGAGACGTGTATAGCCACCGCAGACCTCCACAGCTGTTAGAACAGCGTTGAATGCTGATGCTAAATCCCTTTTGGATCTCCTTTGGGTTGTGTTTTCATCTTTCCACGCTTCCCCCAACTGAGTTGCTTTCTCTGTCAATCCGGGATCAATACTTACCCAATCAAAGCGTAAGTACTTGAAATCTTCTTCGTCGCTATCGACTAGGGCTGTGATCGTTTCTCGTTGTGTCATGTTCGTGGCTCCGAGTTGGCGACCTGACTATACAGTCCAGCTCTGGCTACTATATGTTCATGTATACAGTGTTCATTGTTTCTGTCCCACGCTAACAGCACCTGGAGCTAATGAGTCTGCCTACGTTTATCAATTCCTTTGCACTCACCACTTCCCTGATTCGACTCATCGCTCCCATGCCGTAGGTTCGACCGGTGAGCATTCCAGTCACAGAGCCAACGGTGTCAGCGTCTCCTCCTCTATTGATCGCATCAGATATCGCATCCTCAAAGCTATCCGTGCTCAACACACTGTGCCAAGCACTGGCATAAGTGTCAGCAACATAACCAGTGTTCTTAATCGGCCTATCTCTCAGCTTGTCGTATTGAGGAAGAGGGCGCCCCTCCCATAGCTCATGTGCAAGTGCTGCTGTGTAAGTGATGCATTCGCTGCTGCCGTGTGTCAACAAGGCTTGTGCAACGCTGTCACCAATGGCCGCTGATAAGTTATTCCTGTTCCATATGATGCAAGGCGCTAGCCGCATGATGCAGCCGTTGCCACTAGTCATCGGATCAGTGCTGCTCTGATATGGGAAGTCAAAGTCTTTAACCCTGTTTAATGCTCCCAGCACAGTCATGCCAACGTCCCACGCTGGCACCCCCTCTCTTGTTCCGAAAGTGCCACGCTTCAGCCAGCTGACAAAGTTCTTCTGAATGGCGCTCGCACAGAACCGCTTCTCGGAGATGTAAGCACTGGCAATCGCTAAAGCCATAGCGCCGTCATCTGACCATTCGCCAACACTGGCGTTATGGACACCACCAAAGCTAAAGAACTTGTAGCTGCCGTCGCCACTGGGTGGCATGAACTCATAAGGAACACCAGCAGCGTCACCAATGAAAAGCCCCATCCACATGCCCATTGCTTGTTCATCAGTCATTGCCTGCTCCTTGCTTGATTTGTTTGAGCTGACTCAGCAGCTGTTGTTTGTGTGTAAACACTTTTGGGTGTGGTGCTCTGTATCCGTTAACACCTGGACTGCCAACAGCTTGTGACAGACGAGTGAAGCTAGCAACTAAGCTCCGTATCTGAGCGAAAGCGTCGTTACCTATTAGCTCGCTTAGATATTGCTCATGCTCGGTAGCTACAGCAGCACGTAGCTCTTGCAACGTGATGTCTGAGAGCGCCGCTGCTGCTTGCGCCTTTAGCGCCTCTTGTTTGCTTTTGTCCACCAGAGCAGGGCCGTGATGACCCGCCTCATGGACATGTTGAAGGTGCGAACAAGCAAGGAACACTGTGCTCCCTTCGGCATACCGCCCCCATGTGTCGCCGCCGTAAATGAGCATTTGCACCTGCCTATTGGCTGGGTCTACTTGCACACAGACAGCACGAAAGAGACGGTGGACGCCTCTAACCCAAAACTGGTAGACCAGCCCCTCTGTCATCCATACATCGCCTTCACCGCCACCAAAGCTTGCCCCTGACATCACGCACATACTTCGCTTTTGCTTGTACAGACGAAGCTCTCCGATAAAGGGACCTTTTGTTATTTCAAATTGCATCTCAACCTCCTGTGTCTTTTTTAGACTGCGGACGTTGAGAGGGCGTTGTCAAGCCCAAATTCGGGGGTGTTAAAGCCTCTACCTACGGTAGAGAAATATTTGCTGCTGTTGGCGTTGGTGGTGTGTTGATGCTGAAATCAGCGGTGCACCGACTGCTTTCTCGCTCGCAGCTCACTGAAAGCTGGTGCGTGATGATTCGCTTCAGATAGCAACTGACAACTAACTTGCGATCTTTTGCTCACACAAGGTTCAGCGCTACTGTCGCCAGCCGTCACAAATTAACATCAGTGCACAAATGACCACCATAAAATAGTACTTTATAGTTAATTATTGTATACAATCTGGCGATTATTGGACGTCAGATAGATAAGCGGTTAGAGTCGCCACCCTTGAAAACATTTGGTGCCCTCACTTGATAACCCAATTTTTAAAGCTCATTCTCTTGGCATTGACGTTAGCTATCTCGTTGGGTGCTGCTGCTCAAAGCTGGGTGAAAGTCGGAGCAGCTGATCGCAAGACAAGTCTGTACCTAGACACGGACAGTGTGCGTAGCCTTGATGGCGGCGTGAGGGTATCCGTGAGCGTGCTGAACTATTCACGGGCAACAGGGGAGGAAGAGTCTCTGTTAGCGGGAACGTTTCATGATTGCAAACTGAACCTAAAGCGAGATCAGTTCGTGCGCAAGGCATTTCTTCACTGGGGCACCGGCAAGCTTGCTGACATCTCTGGCGAGGAACAGGACTGGCGTGCAGTTAAGAAGGGGTCTATGGGAGCGGCGCTGCAGAGTGCTGTTTGCGGTGGGCCGGTGAAGGTGCCTTAAGACTTGCCTTTGGCGTATCGATCGAAACAAATGGCGGATTGTAGGAGAAGAATATGCTAATCAAAAATTATTTGCGTTGTTGGCACTTTAAATTGATCTTCTAGAGCCACCTCACAACGGGCTGTATGGGATATTCCTAATGGATCTCCCTAGCACGCACCTGAGGCATTCATGGTGCTGCTATGTTTCAACCAAAATCTTAGTCTTGTATCCGGATAATCCCCGATGAATCAATTTTGTAGGCTAACCATGCCCATGCCTTATTCATCCACCTCCGCTTGATAGTCATGCTGTAGCCATCCCCATATCGCTCACTCGTGTCTAATTTCGTCTTCCAACCAACAATTGCCTCGGCGATTTCATCAGGGCACTCGATGTCTCGATAGCGATCTCTTGCAGCGTGCCTGAAGCTATGTGAGGTGATGCCCTCCGTCAAAGTTCGTATCCATTTGGCTAGCGCTGCTGATGCAGAGGTAGCAGCGACTTTGGTGTGATTGCTGGTGTAGTACCTTGGGAAAACGATATCCGAATCGTGTGTCAAAAGGTGCCGCCTTATAGTTTCCACAGCTATGGGGTGCAGAGGAGTATCTCTTGAGGCGTTTGATTTTGTGCTGCGAATATCAGTCGGGATAATGCTCACATAGTTGTTTTTTAAATCGATGTCGGTCCGTTTTAGTCCAACAATTTCGCCGATTCTGGCGCCAGTGAATATCAGTAATATCAAAATCGCTCTTATGTCATCTTGTTTTGTGAGCGCTGCACGGAGGACTGTTAGTGTCTGCTCTTTGGACGCTGTATTTCGCCTAACGCTGTCTGAGCCGTAATTTGGTATCGTGATTGACGAGAAGACGTTCCTAAAATCGATGTCAAGCTCCTTTTTTGCGCCATTTATTACAGCATTGATCGAATTCAACTCCCGGAGAATGCTTGTTGTCCTAATGTTTTTGGAGCGTCTGTGATTAATGTATTCGTGCGCCTGTTCTCTCGTTAAATCTTGTAGGGCTACGTCTCCAAAAAGCTCGATGAGCTTGTTCCAGTGTTGCCGCTGACTGCTGACGAAATCCGTGTTTTCACGTTTCACATGATTCTGAACATATGCATCAAAAAATCTTGAAAGTGAAAGTGGGATGTTTTTGTAGAGAAGGGTGTGAGCCATGATGGCAGTCTTAGACCACTCATGAGATTCACCGAGCTGCTCTTCTAAAAAGGCATCGAGATGCGGCTGCGCATTCGGACCAGACTGGATACTTGCCTTGGTTTGGTTTACTAATGTGACTTCTTTGGTGCCATCACCCGGGCTAAGACTGTATGAGGAGAGTAAAGCCTTTGCAGCAAGGAGGCTCTCATGATCTGTAAGTTCTGAGTTGAGCCGTAATCCTTTGAAAAAAGCTGTATGCGCCTTCCCTAACTTTTCACATTCACTTATCGCCTCAACGGGCACTTGGGAAACTCGTTTGCGGATGAGGCGTTTGCCAAGCCGATCGGTCAGTGTTTTGGGGACGGATATTTGAAAGTAGTGAATACCGTTATTCAGCACATGCCATTTCGCCATAATGGTCATGTTAGCGAGTTTTAATTTGCTCACCGGAGACTTTCTATCTAAAAACTATCTAAATTAAGATAGTTTTTGTTGTAAAAGTCTTTGATTTTTATATGATTTTTTAATTTATTTGGTGCCGGAAAGAGGAATCGAACCCCCGACCTTCTCATTACGAATGAGCTGCTCTACCGACTGAGCTATTCCGGCTTGTCTCGCATTATAACTTTTGATTGCAGGTACTTACTTCACCGCCTCAGC
>Ga0209199_1002793_pt1 | contig 18109 bp, 24 predicted proteins | sample COGITO_mtgs_1105_7_FD_184805 | JGI IMG/M metagenome (GOLD analysis project Ga0209199, IMG submission 184805) | Pelagic marine microbial communities from North Sea - COGITO_mtgs_110523 (SPAdes) (version 2) | ecosystem: Environmental > Aquatic > Marine > Epipelagic ...
GCCACCAGATACAAAAAGCCGCGCCGCATTGGCAGATAGGTGATGTCGGCGCACCAGACCTGATTGGGCTGGTCGACCCGCAACCCACGCAGCAGATAGGGGTAAATCTTGTGACCCTTCGCAGCCTTGCTCGTGTTGGGTTTCTGATAGATCGGCATAAGGCCCATCAATCGCATCAATCGCATCAAACGCCTGATCCACTTTTCGTTCACCAGATGATCGTTTTCGGGCTTATGCGGCCCCAATGTGGCCACGGTCCCTCCAACTGCGCAAATGCCAGGCCATCTGACGCACTCCGTAAAACGCCGTCTCCAGGAACTGCTTGTCGATCAGCCGCATCAGATCGAGGTTCATCTCCGTCTCGCCCTTGGGCTCATAGTAAAACGAAGACCGCAAGATCGAAAGCAACGCTCACTGCTTGCTGACTGACAGACCTGGAAGGTTCGCCTCAATCATCGTGCGCCTCACTTGCCGGTCCAAGGGTTGAGCTTTCTGGCCAAAAAATCGTTGGCGATGGCCAACTCCCCGATCTTGGCATGGAGGTCTTTGACCTGCTCTTCATCGACTTCAGGTGCTTTCCGGCTGCCCCGCTCGAAGACGCCTGATGCGCCTTCAAGCCGTGTCTGCTTCCATTGATGGATCTTCGTCGGATGAACCCTGAACCCGCTGGCCAGTTCGCTGACCGTTTCCTCGCCCTTCAGCGCCTCTAACGCCACCTTGGCCTTGAACTCTGGGTAATGTTGCTTCCGTTTCGACATTTCTGATCTCCTTCGCGTTGAAGATCAGCAGACGACAAATCGCAGCTTACGTCAGTGTCCGAATTTCAGGCGGTAGCTCACTTCAATGCCGATTGATATGCCACGAATTTGGAGCTGAAAACCTCTACCTACATGTTGCCGAATGGACCGAACTGCTTGGCTTCGACCAACTCACCGGCGTATTGCCGGCTCATTCGACCCATCACGTTCACATACTTGACATGAACGATCAGAATTATAGGGCCAAACACAGCCATAATAAAATGCTTCGCTTAGCCGCGCTCAAAGCTTTGACATCTGTCCAAATCATTCATGTCGGCAGTGGCTTTATCCACTGCCTGTCTCACTCGCTTTAGGTACAGACTAGTGCTGTCACTGAGCCCTTCTTCTTCAGAGAGAGCATCAGACAGCGCCGAGATGACCGCCAAAAAGTTTGCGAAGCTGTGCCTTGTTGCTTGTATGTAATCAAGCTCAGCGCGCAAAGCGTTAGTTTGGCGTAAATCTTCTTTGGGCTGCCATAAAATACAGAGAACTTCTTGGGCCTCTAGTTGGAAAAGTGTAGCATCGAGATGTCGAAAGCCATCCGGCAAGATGCATCCCAAGTCTAATCCCACGTCATTATTTGATCCCAGAACAGACCGATCTTTGTCGTCGGAAAGCGAGGAAGTATGAAGCTCAGAACATGCTGACAGCTGATTAAGAACGTCGTCCTGGTCGATGCTGCATATCCCAGTGATGGTTTCAAACGCCGCGTTAAAGCGCTTAGGCACACCACTTGGCGCCAGAATAGCAAGCCCGTCATTGTGAATATCGACACGGTCCCACACGTTTGTTCCGATCAAGACACTCTTGATACGTTCTGCGCGCAACGCGGAGAATTGCTTGCTCAGAGCCTGGAATTTTAGGCTGTTCATATAAGTCCGCGTGTTTTTGCGGCAATGGCAGCTTGCGTTCTGTTGGCGACAGATAATTTTTTGCAAATTCCTCTGATGGACAGTTTAGCAACGGCAAGCTCGATATCTAATATCCTACAAATTTCCTTGTTTTGCATGCCTTCGCCCAACAAATTCAAAACCAACTGCTCACGTTGCGTCAAACCGTATGGATATGCTTCGAATTTTTCTATGTTTCTGATATACTCTACGGGCAAATAAATATCGCCATCCGCAATCATGCGGATAGCGTTCTTGAGGCTGTTTAGCCGAGTTGTTTTGGGCACGTAGCCTGCGGCCCCTAATCGCAAGGCTTGCTGGACAATCGAATCTCCTGCAACCCCGCTGAAGATCGCAATCCTACCATTGTTTCGTTCAATAAAGGTTGTAAGGGCGCTCAGGCCTCTCGCGTCAGGCAAATCATAGTCTAACAAGATCGCGTCATATGGGCCGTTTTCATCGATTTTTGATAACCCGTCAGCGGCCAAAGCAACGCTATCGACGGTCAAATCTGGCGACGTGGAAAAACTTGACACGATTACTTCTGCGAGCAGCGAGTGATCATCAACGATCAAAACTTTCAAGCTTTCATGATTGAGAATTTCCGACAAACCTTCGCTGACCATGATTTCCCTTTAAAGATTAATATATTAATTCTGACTTTGACATTTTAAAATATTAACATTTAACAGGGTCCTATCTTTCGATACCACACTGCATTCCGGATTGAAACAAGTAGTAACCCATGTGCCGCGACCATTTGTCAGCATTAGAACTGTTGTTGCGTTTTTTAGCGGATTTTCCGATATGTGATGCGAGCGGAAGCTTAGTATACGCGTAGCCATTGTTGTCAGTCCCAGATGAAGGCGATGGTCAATAGTTGTTGTCGCATTGATCGAAGACAGTTGGATGCCATTTAAAACAACCCCGATCAGCAGGTGCAAAAAGTAGCTTAGTGTCATGCTGATGTAGGCGGGTCTGGTGAAGCTTGGATTTTTCGGATCATATGAGCGGGTCGCAATTTTTATACGGGCGTGGAAAGCAGACCGGCAGCGCGCGCAGCAGACATCTGATCGCGGGACATTTGAGCCCTTGGTCTTTCAGCGAGGGGAGGCGTTCCAGTTCGACTAGAGCGAGGACTGGACTACACTCAGCTGCGAACGGATCTAGCTGCAGGTTGCCCATCGCAAGCGCATCAAAACCGGCGACACGGCTCAACCCAACGTTCGACATCAAAGGCAAAAGTGTAATGATGGTAACCCAATTTGTCGCCGCTGTCCCCGCGGGGATGCTCGGAGCATCTATCGCGAATATCGAAGCAGAGTTCAACAAGATCACCATAGCCTTCGATATGATGATGCAAAGGTTCTGATTGAGGCAATTGCAACACTTTTAACATAACCTTCATTATGCGATCTTACACTTAGTGTTGCGATAGTATATTATTGTATGTATGCTGAACTCCTGTTACGGAGGCCACCCAGCATGCGTCATTTACTCAAGAAACTCCTCCCCTCGGTCGCAGTCGCTTTGACCGTGACAGGTTTTTCGCTGCCGATGCCCGCCCGCGCGCAGACATACCAGATCGATTGCGCGATCCTCTTGTGTTTGTCTGGAGGCTGGCCCGCTTCCGTCCCTTGCGCCCGGGCCCGCGCCGAATTCATACGACGAATTACACCTTGGCCGGTCGAACCGCCGCTACAAATCTGGCGCTGTCCCATGGGCGCATCCTATGAGACCCATCCACCATCAAACAGTGCAGCCAGAGTCTTCGAAGCGTTCTTGCAAACCAACCGCGCGAGACCGCGACAATCCTTTCCAGCGATCGGCGCCGCAGACATTGCTGAGCCAATCGAGACTACTTGGCGCTTCCCAGATGTTAGTGAACACCTCGTTCCCGCCAACCCCGCCCTCCGGCTCGTTGAGGATCGCGCAGACATCGATATCAGCGGCCCGGAGTTCAATTTCGTTCGATCCATCCGCGTCTTTGACGTTCGCTATGCGCGGCAACACGAGTCCGGAAGAGATGACGACTGCAACCGAAGTGCAGTAGTCGTCCTCGGAACTTACGGCAGCCAAGGTGACTTCTCCTGGCAAAGATCTTCCACAGCCGCCCTTCCGTCGGCCCACGTAGGCCTTGAACGCTGGGGGCAATATTGCCCGAGCATCTACCACCGGTCCGTTTTCGTCGATTGGCGGGACTACGAAGGCAATTACGGGTTTGAGCAGGTGAACTACTGAGCCTCGGCAATTGAGCATTGTACAGCGCAAACCTGTCTCAAGATCGGGAGCACACTCCTCGGCGGTCAATACCGACTATGCGGACTACACAGTGACAAGCATCGCGGGATTGCGATCCTTAACCGCCTCCACAAGTCAGAGTTTGGTCCAACGCTCGAAGTCAACTTCTCGCTTCTGCGCATCACTTAGGTCAGGTTGACACTTTGACACCCGCTGCGGACCTTTAACGTCCCACATCACCGCGTGCGCGCCTGTCTTCCAGCGATACACCCAACCGACAATGCTGCATCCATCCGTCCCGATCAGATTTGCGATCGCGACGCCTTCGCCTTTTTCTTCGTTCACTGTTCAATGTCTTCCTGCACTATGGCGATGCGCGTTCTGTTTGGCCTCTCCAAGCGTTCGTAATGATCGCACGCCGCACTTAATTGAAATTGATTAGCTGTTACTCTTTTAGAGAGTTCACTTTATTTGGTGACATCTGAAATCTTGCGTCATGGTCGATTAAATTGTTTCAAATTCTGTGATCAGGTTCTGTGGCGGCTTCAACCATTGCCAGAACCTCAAATGGGTCAAAACCAATAGCGCGTGCCAAAACAACCAGCTCAACAACGTCAATCCGGCGCTCCCCACTTTCAACACGTGCCACGAAGGACTGGTGATGTCTGAGTTTGACCGCCAGTTCTTTCTGGCTGAGGCCAGACTTAATCCGGGCGTCGACCAACGCCTGGCACAAAGCCTCCTGCCCTTTGCTTCTGATTGTTTTCGCCACGCGTCACACACCTTTTGTGACGTCGCTAGCGGATGTAATCTGTTATCTAAAAAGTAGATATTTGAGGGTGTTATCGGCGTCTGGTTTCCATGGGCTGCAAGTCTGATGCTCCCGAGGTTGCCCATCAATCCCCTACCAATTGCAGAAATCGGCCATAGTCCTCGCTGACTTCGCGCGCTTCCTCGAAAGCGCGGGCGCGTTCACTGTCGAGGCAACGGAAGTAGCTCTGGATATCCTGGATGTAGTCTTCGAAATCGCCACGGATGATGTCCGCATAGTCCCGCGCCGCCTGCGAATCGCTTGGCAGGAAAGGACGGGTCGGGGCGAAGCAGGATTCTGCCAAAACCGGCCCGGGAACGCAGATCAGAAGGGCCATAGCTTGCAATGGGAGCAGGCATGTCAACCTTGGGTTTCTCAAACCTGTTATCTCCTTGATCGCGGACACTGGCCGTGACTAGTGTTTGCGTAACCAAACTACAGCTAAAGCACGATATTACATCTTGCGGTTGATAGTATACTATCGTAACTCTGGGGTTCAAGTAGGAATGCCTAGGGTTGCGCCATTGGAGAAAGCGTGAGCCGGGCCATGAACTGGGACATCGAAGCACCGAATGTGGTTACGGAAGCCAGGTTCCGCGAGCTCGTGGAAAGCGGCTATAGCGCAGAAATCCTGTGCCAGGAGTCGGCACACAAGAAAGGCCCCAGCTATTACGGGGTCTGGATCATGCGCGTTGTCTCTGATGATGGCGTGGAAAAGCTCCTCGTCACCGCCCGTACGCGGACGACCTACAACGATATCAAGATCCGCGAGTTCAAGACGGTCTCCGGCGTGGTGTCTTTCTTCATTGGCCTTGGCTTTGCGCATGTCGACCTGCCGCTGGAGGCGGGTACAAGCCGTACACACAAACTTGCGCCGTCAGACAAAGCCCCATCAGACAAGGGCGCTGGCAACTAACCTTGTCTGTCTCTGGCTACTCGCAGCACCTGCCTCAGCGCAAATGGTCCTCGTCATGGAGGGCGACGGCTCTCTGACGCCCTCCCAATCCCAAAATAGCTTCGCGCGCAATTACAATGACGGCATCGGTCAGGGATCGGCAGCCGATGAACTTGCGATTTTCGGCAGCGATGAAACTGTGCCAGAGCGTGAAGCGATGCGCTTTGCAGCCCGTGTCAATCCGGCACCCCTGCCCCGCGCCGATGTCCTAAACGCCATAGAGACCACGGCCCTGCGCTATGCCAGCCACCCTGGCCTAAGGCGCGCTGAGCTTTCCGTCACGGACTGGCTGAGCCTCTACCGCGCCAATATCGAAGTGGAGAGCGCCTATCGGCAGGATGCGATCTCACACGCGGGCGCCATTGGCCTTGGTCAGCTTATGCCCGACACAGCGCGCGACCTAGGCGTCGACCCGCGCGATCCTCAACAGAACCTCGACGGTTCCGCGCGCTACCTCGCGATGATGCTGGAGCACTTCGGTGATCCGCGTCTGGCGCTGGCGGCCTACAACGCGGGGCCAGACGCCGTGCCCCAGCACGGTGGCATTCCCCCTTACCGAGAAACCCAGAACCACGTGGCCCGCGTCATGGCCGTCGTGGCCCGATTGGAAGGATCAAATTCATGAAACAGATTTCAAACCTCTTTGTCGCCTTGCTGGCGCTATTCCTGTTCATTGCCGAGCCCGCCCTTGCACAGAGTATCGATCTCTCCCCGATCCAGAGCTTGTTGCAGGGCATTGTCGATGCGCTGACCGGACCTCTTGGTGTGGTCATCGCCACACTCGCGGTCCTCGGCGTTTTCTTGAGCTGGTTCTTCAATATCATCGATCTGCGTCAGGCGCTCTGGGTACTCGTCGGGATCGCTGGTGTTGCGGCCGCCCCCACCATCGTCGCCGCGGTTTTCGCCGGTGGCTGAGCGCTCGCCTCTCTTTCTCGGCCTCGTGCGCCCGCCCAAGCTTCTGGGCCTGCCCATCATGTACGCGATGGTCTGGCTTTTCGGCTCGGTGCTCTTGTTCGTCTGGGTGCAGCACATCGCGGTGCTGGGTGTGGCGGCCCTGCTCTACCCGGTGCTCTGGAAGGCTGCGGATTGGGACCCGCGCTTCATCGACGTGATGATGACCGCGCTGCAGGAGACACCGCCCACGCGGAACCGCTCCATCCATGGCGGGGACAGCTATGCCCTGTGAATCCGCGCTTGATCTCCGCACGATGACGCCGGACTGGTACGCGCACGAGACCCGGCTCGCGCACATGCTGCCCTATGTGAGCCTCGTCGATGACAAGACAGTGCGGACCAGGGTCAACGAGCTTTTCCAGTGCATCCGGCTCGACGGGGTCAATAGCTACACGACCGATGACGCCTATCTCGACAAGGTGACCGCGCTCTTTGCCCGGATCATCGCGCAGCTGGGGCCGGAGTTCAGCTACTACGTCCACAAGGTCTCCAAGGCGATCGTGCCGGACCTCGAACCCGTGCGCGAGGACAGTTTTGCGGGCGAGGTGGACCGGCGCTGGCGCAAAAGGCTCGAGACCAGCGGCCTGCGCGACAAGACTTTGACCCTCACGGTGATCCATCGCCCGCCTCCGAAAAGCGTCCTGCCATTCCTGAACCGCAGCGCGCCGGATCGCCTCAAGGAAGCGACCGAGAAGCGCCTGCGCCGATTGAGCGAGGCCGTGAACGTGTTCCTGTCTGGCCTGACGGAGCTGAACCCGCATGTACTCACGGCCAAAAGCGGCGAGTTAATCGGCTTTCTGGGGGGCCTCAACACTGGCCAGGAACTGCCGCTCTATCCGGCGAACACCTATGGCTTCCTGTCCTTCAACGTGGCCAACACGCGAGTGACGTTTCAAGGCGATCACTTCGAGCTCTCCGAAGGAGTCGTGGGGCATCGCTACGGCAAGAGTTTCACCATCGGGGAATACTCGGAAGGCACCTCCTGCACCATGTTCGACATGCTGAACCTGCCGGTCGACATGATCGTCACCCATTCCTTCACGCCGATCAATTCGAACCTCATGGCGGGCCGCATCAAGCGGCAAAAGCGTCAGATGCAGGCCAGCCAAGATGCGGCGCTCTCGCTGATGGAAGCACTCGACATCGCCGCAGATGATCTCGAGGCCAAGCGCCAGAGCTTTGGCGAGCACCACATGATCGTGACGATCTTCTGCGATACAATCGATGAGCTGCAGACGCTCAGCGCCGAAATTGTCAACGCCGCCGCCGCCGAAGGCGTGAAGATGATCGGCGAGCGCGTCGCGGCCAAAGCGCATTACCTCAGCCAGCATCCCGGCAACCAGCCCAAGCGCGTGCGCGCCAGTGCCATCACCAATCGCAACTTCGCGGATTTCGCAGCGTTCCACCGGACGCAGCTCGGCAAGCCCGCTGCGAAGACTCCCTGGGGTCGGGTCGTCACCTATCTGCCCACGCCTGAGCAGAGCGCATACCGCTTCTCCTACCACGAGCAGGGCAGCCCCGAGAAAGAACCGACCAGCGGGCATACCCTGATCATGGGGCGGCCAGGCTCGGGCAAGTCGGTGCTTTCGGCCTTTCTGATGACGCAAGCCCGTCGAGCAGGGGCGCGGATCTTCGTCTTCGATTACCGCCTCGGTATGGAGATGGCGGTCCGCGCCAATGGTGGGCGCTACGCATCGCTCAAAGCCGGGCAGCCCACGGGCCTCAACCCACTCTGGACCGAGACAGATGCGCGCGGCACTGCATGGCTTTCGGATTGGCTCGGCACCCTGCTCTATCGCGCCGACAAGCCGCTCACGCCAGCACAGACCAACCGCATCCAGGAGGTCGTGCGCCAGAATGCGCAGGCCACGAACCCAGCCTTGCGAAACTGGCGCGACTTCGCATCTCTTTTTGTGTCCACCGATGATGGCGGCGATCTGCACCAGCGCCTGCTCGAGTGGACCGAAGAGGGCCGCTACGGCTGGATCTTTGGCCAGACCCTGGAAGACACCTTCTCACTCGAGGGGGATGTGGTCGGCTTCGATCTCACCGGCATTCTCGACAGCGAGGCCGAGAAGGAGCGGATGGCGGTCCTCTCCTATCTCTTCCGCCGGGTCGAGCGCGAGATCGAGGACCGCCGCCCCACCATCATCGTCATCGACGAGGCCTGGAAGGCGCTCGACAACGCATATTTCGCCGAGCGGCTCTCGAACTGGCTCGTGACCGCACGCAAACAGAACACCGTCGCTGTGATGATGACGCAATACGCCAGCCAGCTCGAGCGCACCCGAACCGGCAAGACCATCGTCGAGGCGGTGCCGACGCAAATCCTGCTTCCGAACATCCGCGCCCATGCGGCCGACTACGCGATGCTGAACCTCTATGAGAAGGAACTCGACGTGCTTCTCAACACCGGCAGCGACAGCCGCTTGGCCCTCATCCGCGACGACCAGGGCTCGATCGTCATTGATGCCGATCTGAGCGCCCTCGGGCCCAATCTCACCATCCTCGGCGGCATGGAAAAAGGCGAGGCGCTCGTGGGCGCCGATTACCGCGACCGCCCAGACTTTTGGAGGCTTTCATGATTCGTACTCTGTTTCTTCTCACCGCGCTCGGCGCTTTGGCCTCCTGCGCCCAGTACCAGGAACCGCAGGCCAATTGCTTTACCTTCCTCGCCTCGACGGCACCCGTCGCAACAGATTGCACCTTCAAGCCCCTCGGCGCGCCGGAGGGCGACATTGAAGTCTAGCCTGCCTCATATCGTGGCGCTTTGCCTGCTGCCCGGTCTGGCCTCGTCTCAAGGTGTGCCGACCAATGACAGTGGGCTGACCGCGCGTGATATCGTCGAAACAGGCGATCGCGAGGCTGACTTGGCCGTTCAGGCGGACAAGCTTGCCGTGCGCGAACTCATTGCCGAGATCGAACGCGAGCAATTGGCCACACTTCAACGCATCCTCGATGCCCAAACCAGCTTCGGCGGTCAGGGCCTGCCCGCGATGATTTCAGGGCTGGAAAACGGAAGCGGCGATCCAGCCCGTTCCGTCGAAGCGGTCTACGGCAATGCCGACATCGACCCCAATCCCGGCGGCGCACAGATGTTCGGGGATGCGGCAGAAAACATCGAGCAGCTCATCATCCGCGTCGCCCAGGAAACCAGCGGGTTTGCCGGTGTGGGCCGCGCGGGCCTCTCCCCAGTCCAATGGCGCGCACTCCTACAGGCGCTCATCTGGCAGGAAAGCCGGTTTACCATCGGCGCGCGCTCGCCCGTCGGTGCCTTCGGCCTTACCCAGATCATGCCCGGAACAGCCAGCGATCTCGGCATCAACCCGGAATACTATGACAGCCCCTATCTGCAGGTGCATGGCGGCGCGCGCTATCTCGCGACCCAGCTGAACACATTCGATGGCAACATCATCAACGCCCTCGCGGCCTATAACGCCGGACCCGGCCGGGTTTTCGAGTATGGCGGGGTCCCACCCTTCCGCGAGACCCAGCACTACGTCCAGGTGATCCCCAAACGCTATAACCTCTATTTGACCCGTATCGGCGGGATAGAAGCGCTTGGCACGATCGACCCTGCACTTCTGGCCAATGCCAACCTCTCGATCACCGGGCACGGCGCGGCTTTCTATGGCAGCAACTCACCCGCCGCGATCCGCCAAGCCGCCCTGCGCATCTCCGACATCGTCGAACGGATTTCCGAAACCGAGGACGTGCAGGAAAGCATTGCGCTCAACACCTATGCCCGCGCCGAACTCGTACGTCTCGTCGCTGCCCGCATCCGGCTTCAGGCCGCCCGCACGCGCGTGCTCTCCGCCGAAGAGCTGGCCCAGGCCAGCGCCCGTATGGCCGAGGGCGCCTTCATGGACTTTACGATCAGGGAGATAGACTGATGAGAGATTTACTCATGAGGACGGCCTTGGCCACAACGCTTGGGATTGGCCTGCAATTCGGCGCCATGTCCCCTGCCCTCGCGCAGGGCGTGCCCGTCGTCGACACCCAGAACATCGCGCAAAACATCCAGCAGCTCCGGCAGATGATCGAAGACGAGATTCTGCAAAACGAGCAGCTGACGCAGCTCCGCGAACAGCTTGCCACGCTCACGGACCAACTGGCGGAGCTGCAAAGAACCTATGAAGCGCTGACCCGTCTTGCCGAGCTGCCGGAGATCATCCGCACGGAGATGGAAGACGAGCTGAACGGTCTGCTCGACCAGGAGTTCGGCGACATCCTTGCCACGATTGAGGCGATCAAGACAGGCGATTTCTCGGGGCTCTCCGGTTCTGGCGCAGGCGAGATCGAAACCCAGATGGACCGCGTTCTGGCCGACCTCGGCTTTGACGAGGACACGCTCTCGGAAATGGCCACGAGCGGAAATCCCGGAGCCAACCGCGTGGCGACGCAAGCCACGACCGGTGCCCTTGTCTCGGCGGCGGCCCAGAACAGCTATGAGGACGCGGGCCAATCGCTGGAACGCGTCGACCGGCTGGTCGGGCTGATCGATGACATGGACGAACTGAAGGAAAGCATCGACCTCAACACGCGGGTGACGGCGGAGCTGGCAATTGCCCTCGTAGCCATGTGGCAGCTTGAGGCCATCCAGACCGTGGGCGATGGGACCGGCGGCGTAATTGATGCCGCCACCATCGCCGAAGAGCAGCGCTTCATGGATTTTACCCTACCCGACCTGCGGGCTGATTAAGGCGTTTCGAAATTGACCCAGAATATCAAATATCGGTTTTCGCGTTCGGGCGCAGCGAGAGGCAGCGAAGAACCGATTCAGCTTATTTCGAAACGCCGAGCGGAGGCATGACGGGTGGCGACTGAACAAGAAATCATCGAGGAAGAACTGGTCTACTGTGCCCTGCGCCGCGAACGGCTCTGGCAACGCCTTGGCCTGATGGGCCTTGTCTTCGGTATCATCGGCTGTCTGAGTGCCGCGGCTGTCTCGATCCTCGATGACGACCCGCCCCCCGTCGTTGTCCCCTATGATCCCGCCACTGGTTTTGCCCTGCCCGAGGCGTCCGTTGGGGCCACATCCGTCACCGCCAACCAGGCGATCATCGAGGCGGAGGTGTTCCGCTATGTGACCGACCGGGAGGTCTATAACCAGCTCGACAACGATCTGCGCATCCGCAGCGTCCTGCGCCGCTCGGACGGAGCTGCCGAGAGCGGGCTGCGCCAGATCTGGAACAGCGCAAATGAGACCTATCCGCCGACGGTCTATGGCCCCAATGCCCGGCTCGACGTGGAAATCCTCAGCATCAACCGCATCGGCACGAACCGCGCCACGGTGCGCCTGCGCAAGCGTCTGACCTCCATCAACGGCACCCAAACCGGGTTCTTCACCGCGACCCTTCTCTTCGAGTTCCGTCCCGAGACCCGCCGGTCCATCGATGAGGTCTGGACCAATCCGTTTGGGTTCACCGTGCTCGAATATTCCATCCGTTCCGACAGATTGGAGAATTAGTTTGATCAATAAGTTCTTTGTTGCTGCCCTATTTGTTTTGCTGCCCGGCCTTGCCTTTGCCGAAGCTATCCCGCGCGGTGGTCCAAATGACAGTCGTGTGCGGCTGGCCACCTACCAGGAAGGCCAGGTCTACCGCATCAGCGTCTCGCTCACCCATGTCACCACCATCGAGTTTGGGATCGGTGAAAGCATCCGCTCGATTATCGCGGGCGACACGGAAGGGTTTGAGATCGATGGCGTGCCCGGTGGTCAGGCATTTGCAATCAAACCCGTCGCGCGGGGTGTCCATACCAACGTGACCGTCTACACGAACCGGCGCAGCTACTATTTCAACGTCCAGGAGGTCCGCAGCCCGACCTTCTATGTGGTGCAGTTCCGCTATCCTGATGAAGCTGCGCGCCCGACCCGGGCCATCGCGGCCCAAGCGCCGAACTACAACTACGGCGCCAGCGCGCGGACCGAGCTCACGCCAACCCGCATCTGGGATGACGGGACGTTCACGTATTTCGCGTTTCCAAGAAACGCGCCGGTACCCGCGATCTTCCGCTACGCCAATGGCCAAGAGCGGACGGTCAACACGCAAGCCACCGGAGACGGCGTGATCCGGGTCTCGGGCGTGAACCGGCAATGGGTACTGCGGATCGGTGACGAGGTGGTCTGTATCGAGGCCACTCCGCCTGCGGGGGTGGGATCATGAGCGACACCGGAAACACGGACCTCGAGAAACGCCTAGCTGCCCTCGAACAAGGCAAAGGCGCGAGCTCGCCCCCTGCCCCACGGCGCTCGCCGCTTCTGGCCTTGGTTGTTGTTCTCGTGATCGGCGCGGGCGGTGCGTTGCTCTATCTCATGTCCCAACCCGAGGAAGAGGAAGCCTTGCCCACGGCCACGCCGGACGTGTTCCAGAACGAAGGCGACGGGTTCGGCGCCATCGAGACCTTGCCCCCGCCCGAGCCCGAGCCCGAGCCCGAGGCTGTGTTCGTCGGACCAGACCCCGTCGAGCCCAACGCGGAGCTTCTGGCACAGCTCGCAGCCCTGCAGGCTCAGATCGAGGAATTGCGCAATGCCCCCGAACCGGTCGTCGAGGAAGACACCGCCGCCGCAGAGGCGATCGACGCGCTGACTGCTCAGATTGCGGCGCTGCAAGCCGCCTCGGAAGCAGCACAGCAACGATTTCAGGACGAACTGACGGCGCGGGATCGCAGCCTTGAGCAACTCCGCATGGATCTGGAACTGGCCCAACTCGAGGCCAGCCGACCGCAACCCGCGCCAGTGGGCCCCACGGAAGATGAGCTGCGCGCACGCGAGCAAGAGCGACTGCGCCGCGAGGAAGAAGCTCGGCGCATGGCCGAGCTGGAACGCCGCGCCGCAGAGGAACGCGCCTTCCAGGAGCGGCGCATCGCCTCGCCCACCATCGCGTTTGGCGGCACGTCCGGAGCGAGTGAAACGGCTCTGACCGAACGCACCTTCGGCGAGGTGACGGATTTCGTGCTGAACGGTGCATTGCCCTCCACCGTGACGCAGGCCGAGGTGATCGCCAATCCCTCCAACACGATGCTACAGGGCACCATGATCCAGGCCGTCATGGAAACCGCCCTCGACAGCTCGCTTCCCGGCCAGACCCGTGCCGTGGTGTCCGAGGATGTTTACAGCGTCGATGGCGCGCGCCTTTTGATCCCCCGCGGGTCCCGTCTCATCGGGCGCTACCGCGCCGGCGTCGATATCGCGCAGCGCCGCGTGACGATCGCCTGGGACCGGATCATCCTGCCTGACAACCAGACCGTCCAGATCAGCTCATTTGGGGGCGATGAACTGGGACGTTCCGGTGTCACCGGTTTCGTGGACACGCGCTTTGCCGAGCGTTTCGGGTCGGCCGCCTTGATCTCGCTGATTTCGGCAGCACCGGGTGCCGCCGCCTCCGAGGTCCAGGATGAGACTGCCGCCGACGTTCTCGAAGACGTTGGCGATGATCTGGCAGATGCCACGGACAGCGTCATAGGCGATTACCTCTCCATCGGCCCCGTCATCTATGTCGACCAGGGTGCCCGCGTCACTGTCATGGTCGACCGCGATCTGGAGATATTCTGAGCCCATGTCGCTGAGCTATCTCGAAACCTCGCTCGACCGGATCGACGCCGCCGCTCGCGACGATGTCATCGAGATCTGCGTCAACCCTGATGGCACCTGCTGGGGCGAATTCCAGGGCGATCATTTCATGCGGGCGCTGGATCAAACGCTGACCGCGACAGAAGTGAAGGATCTCGGCAACCAGATCGCCTCCTCCGCCAACACCACCATGAGCAAGGACCGGCCCATCGTCTCGGTCTCGATCACCTACAAGGGTCGCCCGATCCGCGCACAGGTCATCACCCCGCCCGCAGTGCTCTCGGCCATGTCGATCAGCCTCCGGTTCTTCTCAAGCCTGCCACTCGAGGGCATTGCGCTCGATTTTCTCTACGGCAAGGAACGCAAGCTCGAAGATCTGCGCGTGGAAAAGAAACGCGCCTTGCGTTCGGTGGTGGCTGCGGGCGTGATCGATGATGCGCTGGCCTTCTGCGTCGAAAACAAGCTCAACATGATCGTCTCGGGCGGCACCTCCACCGGCAAGACCGTGGCCGCGCGCAAGATCCTCTCGCACGTTCCGGCCAAGGAACGCATCGTCACCATCGAGGAAGCCTCCGAGCTTCTGCCGACCCAGCCCAATGCCGTGACCCTCATCGCCAATCGCGACGCGGAGTTCCAAACCGCCGATGTGCTTCTCACTGCGACGCTCCGCATGCGCCCCGATCGGATCATCCTGGGCGAGGTGCGCGGCAAGGAGGCCATGACCTTTCTGGAAGCCATCAACACCGGCCATGGCGGGTCCATGACCACGCTGCATGCCGAAACCCCGCAATTGGCCGTGCAGCGGCTCGCGATCGCTGCACTCAAGACCGAAATCCCGATGACCTATGCCGACATGATCCAGTACATCGAAAATTCCATTGACGTGATCATCCAGGCCGGTCGCCATGACGGCAAACGCGGCATCACCGAATTCTACCTCCCTGGCGCAACTGAGATTGGAACTTCCCCATGAAAACCTTTGAATATGATATCCTGTGCTCTCCCATGACCCGCAAGACCAGCCTTGCCGACATGCAGGCCAGCCTGAACGCGAAGGGGGCCGAAGGTTGGGAGGTGGTGTCGATCAGCTCCTCGGAATTCGCCAATGTGGGACATACGGTCTTCCTGAAGCGTGAAACCACAGCCACCGGAGCCACGGCATGAGGCGGGCGCGGTGCCTCGCCTTGGCCGCGCTGGCCCTAAGCTTGACGCCGACCCTCGCCGTTGCCGAGCGCAACCTGGTGCCGACCCTCGATCGTAGCTTTGACGTCTGTCCGGACCGGCCCGCCGAGCCCGTCTGGATGCAGGAGATCCCCCTGCGCCTAGCCTATCAGCGGGTTCTGGTTCAGGACATCTATCGCGCGCAGAATCTCGAGCGGGTCGTCGAGATCGGCAACTGCGACTGCGCGACCCGGTTCCCCTCTTGGGACGCAGCCGAGGCGATGTTTCGGGAGAGCTACGCGGGCGACGAACGATGGGAGATGCTGCAAGCTTCGGACGCCTACAACCGCCGCGCCAACGCCGCGCGCCCTGCCGCTAAGGCCATCTGCGACGCCGCAGGCAATTGGTAAGGCAGTCCCGCGATGAGCGTCGTCACCTACTTCGTTGAAACCTCCCAGGGTTATCTCAACACGGCCGCCGAGACACAGTTCGGGTCTGTTACTGCGACGGTGGGAACGCTTCTCGTTCTGGGAACAACGCTGGTGGTGATCCTCGTCTTCCTTAACATGATTTATCAGTACAAGGCGATGGACGGCCGAACGGCCTTTTGGCTCGCGGTCAAGGTCGGGCTCATCGGGATATTTGCGACCAACTGGGTGCAATTCAACGCGCTCTCCTCCGCCATCCTCGCTGGGATCGACAGCATCGCCGGCGCGCTTGTCGCTTCGGTCGGGGGCGGCAGCCCCGGACCCTCCGGCACGTTCGCGGAAGAGTTCGATCGGCTGATCTCGGCGCTCGGCGATTACCTGAACGCTGCCGGATCCGAGCTGAACTGGATGGCCGGCGCCATGCTGGATATCGTGGGTGTCCTCCTGCTTTCGATCCTCGGCGGACTGGCCGCCTTCATCCTCGTGGCCTCCCGACTGATGATCGCGCTTCTGATCGGGATCGCCCCGGTGATGATTTTCCTGACCCTCTTCGAGGTCACCAAGGACTATTTCGCGCGCTGGCTTTCGGCGTTGGTTTCCTTCGCGCTCTACCCCATCGTCGTCGCAGGCGTGTTCGCAACGATCACAGGCGTTTCCTCCGCGCTCATCGGTGAACTAGGCGATCCCGAAGGGGCCTCAAACATCGGCGCGCTCATCCCCTTCTTCATGATGGTGCTCATGGCCAAGGGCTTCATTATCGCCACGCCCTTCATCGTCCGCGCGATCTCAGGCAACATCATGATGCCTGCCCTCTCGGGAGGCCTCGGCGGCGGCTACAGCTTCGCCCGCGCCGCCATGGGCAGCCGGCAGGCCTACAATCGCTACCTGATCGGTGGAGCAAGCGGCGCGGAATATGCTGCCCTTAGAGCGCGGCAATTCTTCGGAGTGCAGCAGATGCCGGTGCGGCAAGGCATGGGGCAGACGGGTTCCGGAGGCGGGACAAGCGCGCCTGGCACCGGGTCTCAAATGCTTGCACAACTGGCTAGATTGGGACGGCTGGGAAAACGGTGACGGCCCAGACAGAGCCTGGACGTGTACAAGATATGCTGCAAAACAGTTTTCCCGAAAGGGATTTTCGGTGGACCTTTCGGGAAACAGGTTTCAACAAAGCGGAAAACTGGCAAATAACTCGCAGTCGTTATCGTGCGACAACTCGTTACCAATGCGCACTTTAGCTTGATCAGATTTTCGATCATTTACCCCTTTCAGTCGGCATGTTCACAACAGCTACGTCCTTAATGCTATCCCGCGCCAATTCGACTAAATGGGCGTGATGCGTGAAGAGGATTGCTTGCCCGTTTGCGCCAATCTCGGCACAGAGCTGCAAAGCCGCACGTGCGCGTGTATCGTCAAAGGTCTCCATAATGTCGTCTAGGATCATCGGCAATGGACCAGGTTCCCGAGCAAAGCTGCGATATCCAGCAAGGCGCAACGCAAAGTACAACTGACCCATTGTGCCCGTCGACATCTGTTCAACAGGAACCGTGTTGCCATCCGGCTGAATTCCGACGAGCTTTTCACCTTCGGTTTGTGTCCAGACGTCAACGCCGGTCCAAGCCGGGCTGGTCATGGTTACAAAAGCCTCTTCGACGTCGCGCAGCATGCTGCCGCGCCGCTCTGCCGCAAGGCGACGCAACGCCCCTCGTGCCGCCAGCACTCCGATTCGAGCCACTGCCGCCTGACGCGCGCCGGTCCGTAGCTCCTCCAGTAGTGTCGCTTGTTCAGTCGCGAGATCGCTGCGGTCTGCGGCCTGAAAGGCTTCGCAGTACAAACGGTCTGCTTCCCGCTGAGCATCACGGGCGGTGTCGCGAGAGAGCTGTACGTCTTGCAGCGCCTGTTCAAGCTCTGCCGCGCGCGTAGCATCAGGCATCCGGTCAAGTTCCTCGGCGAAAAGATCGGCATCAACGCCTTCACGGGCTTTTTGGCGATCACGTTCTGCAATTGCTTTTTCCGCTCGCAGACGATCACGTTCAACCAGCTTTGCAACACGATCGCGCGGCATCAAGTCCTGAGCACCTTGCCCTTCGAAACAAGATTCTAGGTCGGCGTTCGCTTCCTGGCGCTCGGTCTCTGCGCGACGTTTGGAACGGTCAAGTTCATCTCGTCGCAATGTGGCCTCTTCCCGTTTTTCATCTGCCCGCACGGCCAAAGTTTGACGCGAGCGAGCGCGGTCAATGATCAGGACAGGATCTGCATCTGCACTGTTTACAGGTTCACGCAAAATCTGGATCAAGCG
>Ga0209199_1002802_pt1 | contig 18052 bp, 6 predicted proteins | sample COGITO_mtgs_1105_7_FD_184805 | JGI IMG/M metagenome (GOLD analysis project Ga0209199, IMG submission 184805) | Pelagic marine microbial communities from North Sea - COGITO_mtgs_110523 (SPAdes) (version 2) | ecosystem: Environmental > Aquatic > Marine > Epipelagic ...
TGGGATTGCGCCGTCGCAGGTGCACATCGTTGGCCTCAAGGCTGAGGGTCTCCAAAATGTTATGGTCATGATAGCTGCGCTTAAGCGCCAGCCAGATCGCGGCCACCGTCACCATAAGAAACGGCAATACCCCCCAGAGAACGGCTGTTCCAAGAAGCGGGAATAGCGGCAGCAGGATCAGTGCAAATGTGATCGCTATAAATCCCACAAACCCACCGCTTGGCAGAGAGGAATGTGGCCATAACTGCAGGCAAGCGAGGTTTTCGTTCTCACCGGTATGTGTCCATTTATACGGCATCCGTCGTCTCTACTTAACTTTCTTAGCTCTCTTTGTTAACCTAGTACGTGGGCGGGCTTTGTAAATTAGTCTAACACAGTTTTTACAAAAAAAGGCCCCGAATTTTAGCGGGACCTTTTTGATAGATTATGTATGGACCACCTTAATGCGCCGGCGCTTTGTCCCACTCTTCCTGTTTTGGTAGGATTTCAAACGTATGCTCTGGGGGTGGGCTTGGCAAAGTCCACTCCAGCGTGTCGGCGTATTCATTCCAGTAGTTGTTTTCAGTGATCTTTTTGCCAAACAACAGCGAGTAGGCGATCACGCCAAAAAACAGCAGGAACGAGGCGAAGGACAAAAACGCGCCATAGCTCGAGACTTCGTTCCAATAGGCAAAGGCCTCTGGATAGTCGATATAGCGACGCGGCATCCCCTGACGACCCAAGAAATGCTGTGGGAAAAAGGTGATATTCGAGCCAATGAACATCATCCAAAAATGCAATTTACCTGCCCATTCCGGGTATTCGCGTCCTGTCATCTTGCCAAAGTAATAATAGATCCCGGCAAAAATCGTGAATACAGCACCCAGAGACATCACATAGTGAAAATGCGCCACAACATAGTAGGTGTCATGGTAAACCCGATCAATACCAGCTTGGGCCAGAACAATACCGGTCACACCGCCCACGGTGAAGAGGAACAAAAAACCAAACGCCCAGAGCATCGGCGTTTTAAATTCAATTGATCCGCCCCACATGGTGGCAATCCAGCTGAACACTTTTACACCAGTCGGCACCGCGATAACCATCGTGGCCAACATAAAATACGACTGTTGGGTCAGGGACATGCCGACCGTGTACATGTGGTGCGCCCAGACCACGAAACCCAGGCCACCGATGGCGATTAAAGCCCAAACCATTGGCAGATAACCGAACACCGGCTTGCGCGAGAAAGTCGCAATGACATGGCTAATCAATCCAAAGCCCGGCAGAATGATGATGTACACTTCCGGATGGCCAAAGAACCATAAGATATGCTGATACAAGATAGGATCACCGCCACCGGCAGGATCAAAGAACGTTGTTCCGAAATTCCGGTCGGTCAACAACATTGTAATCGCGCCCGCCAAAACCGGCAGCGCCAAGAGTATCAGCCAAGCTGTGACAAAAATTGACCATGCAAACAGCGGCACTTTGAAAAGGGTCATTCCCGGCGTGCGCATATTCAGGAAGGTCGTGATCATATTGATCGCCCCCAGAATTGAGCTGGCGCCCGACAGGTGGACTGCGAAGATCGCCAGATCCATCGACATGCCTTCTTCGTTCACCGACAACGGCGGATACAACACCCAACCTACGCCTGACCCAAGTTGCCCGTTTCCACCGGGTGCAAGGACCGAGCACACTGCCAACGTTGTCCCGGCGACATAAAGCCAAAATGACAGGTTGTTCATCCGTGGGAACGCCATATCGGGCGCACCGATCTGCAGCGGCATAAAGTAGTTGCCGAAACCCCCAAACAGGGCAGGGATCACCACAAAAAACATCATCAAGATACCGTGGCCGGTAATCAAGACATTCCAAAGGTGGCCGTTGGGTGTACAGGCTGCATTGGCGTTTGCTATGAAACGCGCGCCTTCTTCGCACATGTACTGTACGCCCGGATCCATAAGTTCCATGCGCATGTAAACGGTAAATGAGACCGCGATAAATCCGACCAACGCCGACACAATCAGATAAAGGATGCCGATGTCTTTGTGATTGGTTGACATGAACCAGCGGGTAAAAAATCCCCGTTGATCTTCGTGCTCGTGGCCGTGAATGGCTGCGTCTGCCATGTCTGCCTCCTGATTCTAAGTGTTTCTTCGCAGTTTTTAGAATACTGCGATTTTCTTACAGATGTTTTAGTGCGCTTGTGGCCTGTCGGCAATAACTGTCTTTGTCGCAGGGGGGATAAATTGACGCGGGTGTACCAGAGGGCATACCTTTGTGTACATCAGAGGCGGTATAACACCGCGCATAGGGGGACTTTGGGGGCACATAATTGGGCCTATTCGGACATAGACTTTAGGTAGGCCGCGACATCGGATCCGCCTTTTTTCAGTTTATAGGCCATTTTACTGCGGGCCTTTTTGTCGTCTAAGACCGCTTTCAGATAGGCCGAGGGGTTCAGAATAAACGCTGCTAGTTCAACTTCGTCCCAAACCAGGCCGCCGGCGCCCGCCGCTTTCAAAGCTTTGCTATAACGAAATTCGGCGCTTCCTGCCGTGCGCCCAATGATGCCGTAAAGATTGGGACCGGCTTTGCCGCCCTTGCGCAAAACCTCACCATTGTCGTCAATAATCGCATGGCATGCAGTGCATTTTTTAAAGGATTTTTGGCCAAGACTTACGGGATCGGCGGCAAAGCCAAAGGTGGAGATAAAGGTCAAGATAAGGCTGGTCGATAACAGGTGTTTCATGTCTGGATCCTTTTCAGATTTGTAAAACGTTGGTTATTTGCTGGCTAATAGATAAGGCAATGTCTTTGTTAAGGGATAATCTGCGCGGAAAAAATCGTTTCAAATCGGCGACGTAAGGCGAGATCAAGATCATTCATTGTCACTGGGAGGCCCAGATCGACCAAACTCGTTACGCCGTGGTCGGTTATACCACAGGGTATGATTCCGTCAAAATGCCGAAGGTCAGGGTCAAGATTAAGCGAAATGCCGTGAAAACTGATCCATTTGCGCAGTCGGATGCCGATTGCCGCGATTTTATCCTCTTGCAGTTGTCCGGTCGCGGTTCTGGGTTTGTCATTTCGCGTCACCCAAACGCCAACACGACCCTCGCGGATTTCGCCTTTGATGTTGAACTCCTCTAATGTGGCAATCACCCAGGCCTCAAGTTGCTGAACAAATTTACGCACGTCGCGGCCGCGCGCGCCGACATCGAGCAACACATAGGCCACCCGCTGACCCGGACCGTGATATGTATACTGACCGCCGCGCTTGCTGTTAAAGACCGGAAAGCGGTTGGGATCGGTCAAATCAGCAGGTTTGGCGCTGGTGCCTGCGGTGTAGATTGGTGGATGTTCGACCAGCCAGACAGCTTCATTGGCGCTTCCTTGAGCGATTGCGGTAGCGCGCGCCTCCATCCAAGCAACTGCTTGCGGATAGTCGGTAAACCCGTCCGAGATAATCCACTCTACCATGGTTGGCGATCCACATATCTAATAGCTGCAAACCTGCGTACAAGGCAGGGCGCTTGGCGAAAAAGACGTCTATGGGCCCTGCCGGTTTGGGGTCAGGGGTGCACCACGGAACATGTTGCAAGTATGACGATGAACGCCACTTTCTTCAAGCCTATAGCCGCAAGGCTTTTTGATACTGAGCCGGTTCGCTCAGGACCACTGCTTTTAGCATCCACCTCAGGTCCGTGCGTTTTGGCTGTCCCGGGTTCAGAACTTTGCCACCAGATTGATGAAAATACCCTGTCCGACATAGTCGATGTCGGTGATGTCATCCGATACATTGCCATTCTGAAACCCAACGCCCAGTTTGAGATTGTTGCCCAGATGCCGATAGACTGCAATGAGACTGTCGGTCTCTGTGGTCTTGGTATCCACGCCGCGTAATGTGCGAAACTCTGCGGTGATATCCCAGGCATGTATCACGTGCCAATCGGCGCGGATAATCGCCAGATGGGCGCTTGATGCGCTAAATTCGCGGGGCTGTGATCTTGCGGCGACCTCGGATTTTCGAAATGCATATTTTGCACCGAGTGATAATTTAGGAACAAGGTCATAAATTGTATCGACCGAAAAAACGTGGCTCTTTTGCAGAGGTCCGGCTTGCGTGCCACCTATCGCAATCTGATCTGCTGCCGGCAGATCGTGCAAATATGTGTATTTCAGCAAGAGGTTCAGGCGGTCGTCGAAAATGGGACGCCGCGCATAGCCCAGCGTGCCCTCGAAATATTCGCCGTCGCGAAAATTACCGCCCGAGTGTTTCGAAAACAGGGCATCAACGCCTGTGAGAAAGTGCCAGTCTGCGTCAACGCGGGTCTCGTAGTGTGAGCTAAGCCCCCATGTCTTTCGATTCTGGTCTTTGGTTTTTCCGGTTTCGCTGCTGTATTCTAGCCGAAGGCGGCCCGTTTCGCTGTCTTGATTGTTGTAGGTTGCGCCAAACGAAATCGCAGTGCGCCTGAGGCTTGCGTGTCCCGGTTCCGAGACATGCCCGCTTTCAAGCGTTGCTGTATATACAAGATGGCGCGAGCGTTCATAGGATATGCCATAGGTTTCGGCTATCGTGGTTCTACTGGCACGTTGTCCCCAGCTGTTTTCAATAAACCCTGAAACGGTGTCGGTGGCTTTGAATTTAGTTCCAGCGGTGATTTTGCGTTCTCTATCCCGCACGCTGGAGGTTCTAGGTGAGCCAAGCGATCCCAGCGCATAGCCGATGTAGATTTCATTGTTGCGTTTGCTCAGATAACCGAGCCGCGCGCTTGCATCGGTCCCGCTATCACCGTCTGAGGCTTCTGCATCCAATGTCAGCCTTTGCGCAATTTTTGCCGTAAACCCCACACCCAGACGATTGTCGCGGGAAATATTGCCGCGTCGTTGAAGGGTATTTTGACCAAAGAAATATCCTGACATTTGGTCGCTGTAATGCCAATTGATCCTGAGACCAAGATTGCTGAGACGGGTTTTGGCGGCTTGATTGTCCGACGTTTCGTACTTGTCTGACAGCCCGAGTTTGACTGACCATCGCGGCGCAATTTCATAGGTTGATCTGATCTCCATACGTTCGATTGACGCACCTGAGCTTTTTTCCTTGTTCTCATAGGTGGCTCCTAAACTGTGACGGTCGGATATCTCAATTTCCGAATTCAGCTCTTTTGCCGTTTGGCCTGTGTCAAGTTTTTGCGTTGGCGCGGCAAAGCCTGCGCCGGTTTTGCCATAGGACAGATTTACAAACCCTGGTTTGTGCCGCCCAAGATCTGCGAGATCAATCGTTGCTTCGGCTCTGGTCGCGGCTGCAGTGGTACTCTGAGTGGCCGAGTTTGACGTGATATCAAGACCGCCATTGAGCAAACTGTTGAAAGCAAACCCGGGCCCGTCGGACCGGGCGTGTTCAAGCACCAGTGCGCTGTTCGCTCCCAAGGTATAATGCAGGTCCACCCCAAGGTTGCTCTGAGGGCCGTCTTTGGTGTGTTGAGAATGGCCGCTGACCCCGAGCCGCAGCCTATTGGTGATGGACACTTCGGCCCGCCCACCTTTTGTCACCCGTTCCAGCGTCAAATTTGTCGGAGTATATTCATAGCTGACAAACAGTCTCTGGATCAGTTTGCCGCCTGAGAAATCCGCAACAGAGGTACTGTCGGTGACCGAAGACAAGGGGGCAGATAATAAAAGCATGCCTTGCATATAGTCGATTTTGTAATCGACGCCGGCATCCATCTTGCGCTGATCAACGACGCGGCCGGTGGTGGGGCTGACGAATTGAACGACCAGGCTCTCTGAACCGCCATTGATGTCTTGACGTGATAAGAAATAAATCGACCCTCCTGTACCGCGCAGGATATCTTTTTGGCTCAAGGTGTCGGGTTGCGCGGCATAGGCAGTTATTGAAGCGGCCGGTTGATCGTTTGCCGCCATGCTGCGGGTTTCGATATGCGCTTGCGCTCCATACAGTGCGCGTGGGTTTGTCACCAGTTTGGCCCCAGAGCTGTTGGTTTTGAAATCTCCCCACAATAAATAAGAGCTGTCGCGTTTGACCTTTGCATAAACCCGCCCCGAGGTTGGCGTGTCATCTTTGATAAAACTGTCATCACCATAGTTGGGGTACAGATCTTCTGGATCGAGACGGCGCACCACTTTTCTGGGGTCTTTATCATCGAGGCGGCGGAAAATATCGCCAATATCGCCATTTCCTGTATCCGCTGACGCAGTAATTTTCAGACCTGAGCCGGTTTTTCCCTTGAGATAAAACGCCAGTCTGCCATCGCTGTACATCCGTTTGTAATTCGGGTCGGCGTGGTTCAGATCATTTTTCAGATACTGTCCTACTGTAAGATCTGCCAATCCGGTAAACACGAAATCAGTGGCAGGGACGTCAATTTGGCGGATGATTTTTCTGAGTTTACCTCCGTGTTTGACACCGATTTCGACAAGATGCTGGCCGGACCCAATAATGCGGCTGATGGTGAACTTCCCTTGTGTGTCGATGGTCGCCTCCTGACCCATAACCTGCACTTTGGCACCGCCTGGCACTCCGTGGCCTGAAACTGTGATATTGGCGCCTTGAATGCTAAAAGAGGAAGTTTCGGTGAGGTTTTGCAATCGGCTTTCTGGCGGCAGGTGTCGTCCCCGTTGCGAAATAATCGTGCCAGAGGTGTGCGGCGCAAGGTGCAAACGACGGGTTGCGGTTTGATTGCTGCGCCCGGTTTCATCATAGACTTTTACAGAATATAGAAAATCTCCCGGACGCAAAACGCTGGTATCAACAAATGTGCTGGCGTTGAGACGGGCGGAAAGATGCAATGTCTGATCGGGCCCTAAAGCGCCGACACGGGTCAGAGCCAATTCGGCCCGAGTGATAAAATCGGGGTAATTTGATTGAATTGTGAACCCGACCGTCTCACCAATTTGAAACTGAGATCGCAGATCAGTGGTGTAGACATTCAATTCTGGTCTCAGCTCTGAGCGGTCTACGCGTATGTCGAAATTCATATCCGCCAATGCCAAGTCAGCCATACGCTGCCGGTTGGATGTCACGTGCCGGTCAGCACGGTTATATTCAGTTACCAGAATGCCATTGGCCAAGAAATCTGGCGACGTGACGCGGCGATCTGTTTCGATGCTATGCCCTGCTGGCATTTCTACGACGGCATAATCCGGCTGGGCGCTGCAGTGAGACGCGTGTGGTGAATTTGACTTTAGACAATTCTCAGCCAAGACGCTTCCGATTGAAAATAACGTAAAAAGCGCAGGTGAAATGAACCGTAATAAAACGACACTATCGTTTATAAAACGCATCGCGTTTCCTTATGAATAAATCAAAGATTTTAGAAAATTAGTTAAAAATAGTTGTTTCTAATGTTAGTTTTGCGTTCTGGTTCCGCTGCCAAATCCGCCTTATTTGACGTTTAAGATGTTTGATGTCTTGGGATGCACGGCGGGTTTTCAAAGGACCTGCGGCGGTGTCGACGTGATAGACCACCCGAAGATGCAAAGGCGTTTTTTGATATTTGCGCGCCAAATCGTTCAAGGTTTGCTCAAGAATTTTCGAGAGCCGGGTCGGCGCTGTTTCAGACCGGATAAAGGCTTTGCGGTTGACATCCAACCGGACCAATTTCGCGATCGCAGCCCCGAAATTTAGCTTGGAAATCTTCCCCCGGGTGAGTCGGACAACCCGCGGGTTTTCTGTGGTCAACCGATACCCAGTCGGCAGCGAGTTTGTATCAAGTTTCAGACTGTAATTTGTGCCGTTGCGATCTGGCAATACGGCACAGGGTACATGGAAACGGCCAAAGCTATCGGCGGTGATCAGACTGCCATCCACCGTCATCAGGCGTGCGCCAGCTATGCCGGGTTCGCCGGCGTTCTGGTACCCGTCTAGGTTTTCGTCATCAAAGACTTTGCCCAAGACCTCGCCGCAGTCAAACGCATGATCTGGTAAGATGCGTACCGCAGCGGTGGCTTTGTTGGAGACCGGTATGTTTCGGGCAGGGTCATAGGCCTGTGCGACATTTATATGTTCTCCCGGCAGCGCCCCGCTTAACACCCGCGCTTTAAGCGTCAAGGTGATTTCATCGTATGGCGGTACGGTGATGGTGCGCCAGATCACGGTTTTGCCTGTGCGGTCGACCGCATGGGCCTGGCTGTTCAGCGTGGCGCTGTTTTCAATAAACAAGAAATCGCTGGGCAGGACGTCAAACAGATCAATCGGTCCGATGACCACAGGCGATTGGTTTTTCACGATGATCGAATATGGCACAACGGCGCCGCGTTCAATCAGGCCTTTTGGTGTTGTTTTTTCGACTGTTAGACGCAAATCTCCAATCACTGCTTGTATGATAAAATCTGTTGGATCATCGAATGTGGATGTTGCATTGTTCGGGTCGTCGGAGACATCCTTTAGACCTTGGGGTGCACCCACAACAGTCGGACCGTGCACCGAATTGCCAGACGCGGTTACAATATTTCTGGTCCCGCCATCGATTACGGCCTGTTTGGTGAGCGTAAATTTGGCACTATATCGCGCGGTTTCGCCAATTTTAAGCGCGCCTTCTTTGGACCCTTTGGTTGCCGAACCAAATGTTGGGGCCTGATTCAAAACAAGGGCGTTGCCTGCCAGAGACGTCATTTCGTCTGTAAGGCTCACATCCGTTAAAGGAACATTGCCAATGTTCTCCACCTCGATTGTATAGGTAAGCAGGTCCCCGATTCCGGTATGGCCATCGCCGTTATCGGTAAATTTTTGTGACTTGCGCGTGACAATGCCCGGTATTGGCAGTTGATTAACGCTTTCGGTGGCATCGGCGCATTTTGTTGGAACGATTACGCTACAGATTCTATATTTAACGATATAGTCGCCTGCGGGTTTGGATTTGGCCAGAGTGATCAATCCGGTCGTGGTATCCAGCGTTACACCGGGGTCGTTTTCAATAACCGTGATCGTAACATCGGTAATCTTTTTATCACCGCCAGAGTATAACGTTGCAGGTAAACCGATCACCCTGTCTGATTCCAGCATCGTGCTGGTCACACCTCCGTCGAGAGAGGCGCTGCCTGGGGCCCCGCCGGGCAAGGAAAAGCTTTCGAAAACTTCGGGGTTTGCTTCGACTGTCATGATGGTGGTTTTGACGCTTGCGCAATCGGTAACGACCGCTGCGGCGCTGCAATTGCCTTTTGCCAGAGCGTCCTGTGATTTAGCCGCAACGTCGACGTCTGTTTTGGATTTGGTTGTTGCGCTTACGCTGGCCTTGTTGTCGCGGCTCCCAGTTTCAATGTCATCCTGTTTTAACGTATAGTCCGCCTTGATCTGTTTCTCGTCGTCCGGGCTCAGTGTGCCGATACTGTGAGTTTTGGTTTGGACCCCATTGATCCGGAGATCTTTTAGTGGGTCATAAATGACGATATTGTACAACGTGACATTGCCGGTATTTTTCACTGCAAATGTGTAGTTAATCTTGGTCGTACCGGCGATCGGTGCTTGCTCAATTTTGTAATCGTCGGTTTTTTTGAGCGTGATTGCCGGCGTTTGTTCCAGTTTCATACTGACCGTTTCAGAACTCACTGGGGACATTGCATCATCAAGGCTGTTGTTTGCAGCTAAACGTGCAGTATTTTGTAAGTTCCCTCCGTCGATATCACTTTGGGTCAACGCATAGGTGGCCCTGAATGTTTGGACAGACCCCGCTCTGGTGGGAGGCATCTTCTCAAAGGTCTTTTCATTCGCTTTCAATCCATCGATGATCAACCCGTCCAGTGGATCGGTCACAACGACATCTTTCAACGTGACATTACCAGTATTGGTCACGGTGAGGGTATAAGTAACAATATCTCCAGCGCGGGGCGGGGTATTTAATTGACTGAAGTCACCGGCTTTTTTGAGGGTCATCGCCGGATAAGCCAATTTAGTGGTGTCACTAGCGGTCATCTGATCCGTCTGTTCCAATGGGTTGCCATCGGGCGTGAGCGCAGAGACTTTGGCGGTGTTTGTAAAGGTCCCTGAATCGATTTTACGTTGTGTCAAAGGCTGCGACAGTGCAGTGATTGCCGTGTGGGTTTCCGCCGGCGCAAGGCTTTCTATTGGGCCACCGGATACGGTGGCCGTTTCGTCCGCCACCTTTATTTTTGTCAACGTTACGTTGCCGGTGTTTTTAATTTCAAAGGTATATTTAATACGGTCTCCGGGCTGCGGGGGACCGGCGAGATCGAGTTCTGATTGCTTGTCATCCACCGTTCTGATCAGTGCATTCGCTGTTTTTTTCAATGTAATAGACGGCTTATGCGCAAAATCGGTTTTGATTGTGGCGTCTACGCCGGGCGGGGCTGTGTCTGAAGGAGTTTGACCATGAACCGTCGCCGTATTGCTCACGCTCTGAGTGTCGATATCACTTTGCTTTAATGCATAGTGGCCGACCGCAATATTCTCAACATTCCCTGTACTGCTTTTTAAAGTATAAACGTCTTGGGGGGCCAGGGAGAGGAGCGGGCTTTGTGGGGATTTGCCGACAAAATCTTTTTCAATGAACTTAAATCCCGAGAGCGCATCGGTGATATACAGATTTTTAAGCGTTACATTGCCAGTGTTTGATATCTTGAAACTATAGGCAATTTTTTCGCCTGCATTTGGTTTTTCTTTTGTCAGATCATCCAGAATGGCAGTTTTTTCCAAACTCATGCTTGGACTTTGCGCCAGAGGTAACATGGCTTGGGCCTGCATCGCATTTTTGTCAAAGGGGATAGCCGTGGTTTTGTCACTGGCTGCAACTTTTGCGGTGTTTTTTAAGACGCCAGCATCGATGTCTTCTTGCTTGAGCAGGTAAATTGCGGTGAACGTTTTAGGATCACTGCCCGGGGCCATTGTGCCAAGGGTCTTTTTGCCGGTGGTCTTTCCGTCGATTAATAGGTTGTCATGCGGGTCGGTTACCACCACGTCTTTCAACGTGACATTGCCAGTATTCTTCACGGTAAACGTATAGGTCACTTCATCGCCTTTTTTAGGCGTGGCGGGTGCCGGAGTTTGAGAAAAAGCAACCTTTTTGGTGAGTGTAATCGCCGGCTCGGCTGTCAAACCTGTGGTATCTGCCGTGTCGGTATGGGTGATCTCGTGGCCTTGTGGTCCTGTCGTGGTGACTTTGGCGGTATTTTTGACCTTACCCTTATAGAGATCTGCTTCGGTCAGCGCATAGGTCGCGGTGAATATTTTGCTTGCCGCGTCCGCTGAGGTGCTTGAAAGACTTTTGCCCGGCAACAATGAGGCAATTTTAAACGCTTCCGTGCCTTGAAAATATCCGCCTGAATTTGTTGGACCGCCCAATTTCAAATTTGGCAATGGGTCTGAGATATAAACATTCTTTAAAGTCACATTACCGTTATTTTTAACCTCAAAGGTGTATTTGATTACATCCCCGGGCATCGGAGGCGTGTTCAGCGTGAATTCGGCGGTTTTTATAATCTCGACAGATTTGTTTTGCGTCAGCATTGTCGTCGTGCTGTCGGTTCGGTCTGACACGGTGTTCAGGCTTGTCCCTGATGGCGGCGTGCCGGTCACGGTGGCAGTATTTTCGACCTGGCCCGCGTCAATATCACCTTGTGTCAGCACATAGGTTGCGGTGAAGATCTTTTCACTGCCCGGGGCCATCGTGCCTAGGGTCTTTTCATGGGCTTTTATCCCCCCGATTATCAACCCTTTAAGCTGATCGGTCACAACCACATTTTTCAATGTCACATTGCCGGTATTCTTGACTGTAAAGGTATAGCCGATGGATTGACCGACGATAGCAGCCGAGGTTGCCCCCGAATATGTGGCCGTTTTCTCAAGGGTTAGCGCTGGAGTGCGTGTGAGTGTGGTCTGGGCTTGGCCGCTGGCTTTGGCGACTGTCTGATACGGCCCGTTGGCGGTGACATTTGCGGTGTTGACCACCTTACCATCATCGATATCACTTTGTTTGACGGTATAACTTGCAGTATTACGCCTGTCGCTTTGGCTGTTTTCCAAAGAGGTGATTTGTTTGAAATCTGTGACCAAATCCGTTTTTTTATCGGTGACCACGACGTTTGACAGATCAAACGGACCGGTGTTTTCGACCGTAAATGTATACTCAATTTTGTCCCCCACTTTAGGGCCCGGAACAGCGGTTGACGCAGCCGTTTTCGTTAGTGTTATGGTTGGGGCGTATGTGGCCTTTACTGGGGTTGCGGTATCTTCACCTGTATCACCCGCACTGCCATTATCGTTTGGATCAGGGTTCGGGCCTTTGGTTGATGCATCTTGTATTTTTTGACCTGAAAGCTCAGCTGTCGCAGACACATTGGCAGTGTTGGTATAGATTGCTTTGGCGGATGCCTTATTGTCGGCTAAGGTGACTTTGTCATCAGCGGGAAAGATCCTAATCTTGAAAACCACGGTGCATGTTTGGCCCGCAGCAAATTTAGTGTCACCTCGATAGGCATTATTTAGAACGCTTTTCCTCGTGGTACCATTAAACCGTCTGAATGCACCTTCGCATCCGGCCACCGCTGCGCCTTTCGGCAAGCTGATTAGCTTATATTCGCCCTTAATCAGATCTGTGTTTCCACCCAGCCTGCCAAAACCACTCAGGTCGTCGGTAATCGTGATCCGACTCAGGGGTTCAAGGCTGAGGTTTTCCATCTTGAGCGTAAAGGTTACATCAAACGACCCGTCAGCATTATAAACGGGGTTTGAAACGGCTTTTGCCAGCCCAACCCGGGGTTGGGAGGTCAAGGTGAAATAGTAGTTGTGCGCCTTTGTTGCGGCGGGAAGTCGAATTTCCGAGATCAGTTTTCGCGATTTTGTAGGATCCTCAACATATGAGACACCGCTGTTATTCCCTGAGATGCTTTTCGCATCAGACAGATAATTTGCCTGATTTGCTAACGGCACATTTGAGGTTTTGTCGGCTTTCTCTATGGCACCGCGTGTAATTTCATACGTCCCAGCGGGAATATTGGCGAAGATGTAATGTCCGTCAGCGTCGGTTGTGGCGGTGATGGCCGCAATGTCCACTCCACCAATTTTTTTGCCATCATGGGTGGTGCCCGTCAGCGTCAGTTCAACGCCTTGGATCCCCTTATCCGTAGCGGCTTTGTTCAGGGTATCTTTGTCAACAGCATCATTGGCAAAATCGACAAAGACGCTGCCTGCGATAGACGAAGATCCGATGGTAAAATCTGCTGTGGCTGTATCATTTTTATTGTTTCGGTCCGTAGATCCGCTGGCCGCTACTTTGGCTGTATTTTCGACTTTTCCATGCGCCGGATATTTGGTTTGCTCAACGGGCACGGTGATTATGACTTTGGCACCGCTGCTCATCGACGTCAGGTCGCATGTCAGATTTTTGCCACTGCTCACGCAGGTCTGAGCCGGAGATGAAGGGTACAGTTCTGCGCCATTCACCTTCACCGTTCCGCTCACAACCTTGAACGTTGGGTCAGCTGTGAAATTCATGCCAACCGGCAATGTATCGGTTATGCGGACCGAACTGGCCTCTCCAAAATCGACTCCATCCTGAGTGCCGGTTGTGTTTTCAACGGTGATTTTATAGAAAAAATCGTCGTGCAGATTGACGGTATCTGGATCACTGCCGGTTAATTCTTTGGTGAACCCTTGGTCCTTAAATGCCGCTTTCGTCACGGCAAGATCGACCAAAGTTAACACGGTGACTGTATGAGCGTCGTCGTTATTGTCGGGCGTACTTTCCCATGTCTGGTCTGTTTTGATCTCGTCTGACGTTACATTCGCGGTATTTTTGACAGCTCCTGCCGTGTCCGGTGTCACTGTAAGGGTGATGGTCTTTTCAGTGTTTGCATCAAACCCTTTGTATTTGCATGTTAGGGTTCCTGTGTTTTCCGACCTGGGCGCCTCACACTCGGCGCCGGGAGCTTTGTGGCTTTTATACGTGACCGACGCCGGTAATACGTCTGTGATCACCACATTTTCCGACGCTGAGGGGCCAGCATTTTTAACCACCAGCGTATACTCCAGGTCTTCTCCGAAAGTGGTGGTGGATGGGCCGGTTTTTTTAATCCGCAGGTCCAGAAATGGCGTTTTGACGGGGGTGCTTGTTGTTTGTGACGTATTGTTACTATCGTTGGTTTCTGGAAGCGTGGTTGTGTTAATTATTGCAGAGTTTTCAATGGTTTTTCCGCGCAGGTCATTGGTTGGGCGCACCACGATAGTCACCGTTTGCGCCACGCCATTGTTCAAGGTGCCAAGGTTACATTCGACGGCGAGGCTACCGCTGGTTATTACGGCGTCTGCTGTCGGGGTCTGATCGCAAGACCCTGTTGAGGGGGTGGCGCTTATAAAACGCACGCCAGCTGGTGATTTATCGCTGACAATTACATTCTGTGCCGCGCTTAAGCCGTTTTTTTCATTGGTGGCAGTGATCGTATAGGTCAGGTCCTGACCGGCGGCGACCTTGGTTGGTGAAGCGCTTTTTTGCAAAGTCACATCGACGCGGGGTATGACCTTATAATCCACCTTTGCGGCATTATTGAGGTGATTTTTATCCGGAACATTCTGGGAATAAGCTGTGGCTGAATTGGTTCGGGAAGCGACATTGTCTTTTGCAGCAAGGCTGTCGCCGCCAACATTTTTTATAGTAAGTTTAATGCCTTGCGACGCGTCTTTGGCCAAACTGGATATTGTGCAGGTCACGTCAACAGCCGTCGAAACGCTGTTTACAATCGCTTTAACGCATCCCTCAGGCACATCCACATAGTCGAGCACGTTTGGGACAACATTGATCCCGGTCAGGCGGTCTTTAATCTGTATGTTTGTTGCAGGCAGGGGCCCGTTGTTGGTTACGGTCAAGGTGAAATCTTGTTGCTGACCTGCGTTTACTTCTGCTTGTCCAACAGATTTTTCAATTTGAATGTCTGCGCTATCTGCTGCTGTGGCTGTTGCCCCTATGCGATAAAAGGCCGTATTATTGCTCTTTAAATCATCTGGTTCACGATGGTTTGCACCCTCCATGTCCGAAACTGTCATCTGGTTTGAAAAAGCGGCTGTATTGGTTTTGGTGGCGGTTGCCAACAGGGTCAGCTGTGGGGTCGTCTGGCCAATTTCCAATGTAATTACATGATCGCTGATGCACTCTATCGCAAGAGGCCCGACAGTCTTGTTTAAGGGGGCAGTCGTGCATTTCCAACCCGCGCCTTCCACACCTAGATATTCCATACCTGCCGGTAGATTATCGACAATTGTTACTTTGCCGATATACTTTGTATTGCCGATATTTTCTGCGCTTAACGGAAATCCATATTTATTTCCCACCACCATAAGGTTAGGGACTGGGCCAAGTTTCGAAGCCTTTAAGTCAACCTTTGGCTCTTGCAAATCAGCGCCACCATCAGTTGCGGTATTATTCAAGTCGTTCTGGTCTTCCGGATTGCCGGTGTTTGTTATTTCAGCTTGATTGGTGACGTCCTGCCCAGTTTTTTCTACCTGTGCTGTGTATATGATATCACCGACAGAGGTGTTGTCGCCAGCAGCCCCAGCCGGGGACTGGGGTTTTGTACAGCTCAGGGTTTGGCCAACGATCTCGCAATCCCAACCGCCTTTGGCACCAAGCGTTATCTCAGTATAATGGTAAGGCAACGTATCGGTAATGGTCATTTGCCCGGGGTAAGAGCCGGAATACGTCGGGCTCAGCGTGAACGTGGCTGTGTCGCCGATGACCAAGATACCCTCTGGTGCGCGCGTTTTGCTGAGTTTCATGTCGGTGCCTGAGGTGACTTTAAGCTCCAAGGCACCACTGTTGTTCCCAGCATCAGAATCAGGGCTTTGACTTATGACAGACCCGGTCCCAGAAAGTGTCGAGTTGCCGGCCACGGTTACTTGGCCTGCAAAAGTGAGTGATATCTCCTCGCCGATAGAAAGCCCCTCGATCGAACAGACAATTTCTCGGTTTTCTTTGTCTAACTCACAGCCCGCAGGAAGGCTGGTTATCGACAGGCCCGGGGGCACCGGAAGGGTGAATTTTGTTGATCCTGCATCAAAAGGTCCCAAGTTTTCCAATTTAAACTCGAACGTTGAGATCCCGCCCGAGGGAACGTTGATCAAACCGGGACCCGCGACTTGTATATCAGCGCCAGCATCAAGGCTTGTGGCTATCTGGTTAGAATTGTTGCCTGCGTCACTATCGTCTTCGCTCATGGTGGCCGTCAGCGTTATCACCCTTTGCTGTGTTCTGGTCTGTAATACTATTGGTAACTCAAAGCTTTCGCCGGGTATTAAGACAGGCACCTCGCATGTAACGGTCACATGTACAGTGGAGGGTTTGGCCGTGAGGTCTGATTGCAAGGGGGTGCAATTGGCGTCAGCAAGGGCCCCAACCAACTGGGAGCCGGCTGGTATCAGTATTGCAATTTCTGTCTTTTTTGCGGTTGCTGTGGCGGTGGGACTATTTGTAACCTTAACCGTATATTTTAACAGTGCGCCGGTCACTTCGACGTTGTCGTCTTTTGCAAAAACCTCAACAATCCAATCGGTTTTTTGGTCCGAGGCGTGCACAACACCCGACAGAGGCCAACCCAGGATGAACAGGGACAAAACCAACATGCGCTGCAAGCAGCACAAGGCATCATGCATTAATTTTGCGAACATCTCTTTTTGAACTCCGGTCGATAGCCTTGCCGTCCGTGATTTGAAATGCCTGTCCACGGATAAAGCTATAAACTTCGTCATTTATATTAAAGTTTAGTTAAGATACCTTATGATATGCTGGATAATATTTTCATTTTAATTGGGAGATCAAAATATTGCCCAAATATTTTAAGTGATTGCAATTGATGGCGTATTTAAAACAGAATTGGGTATATTTTTTTGACGCTTTCGTACTGTTTTATACTACGAAGCTGCAGGAATTTTTTGCTGTGGATAAATAGGACGGAAGAACTTCCTAAATACTTATCTTCTTAAAGAGACTTCAATCGCACTTTGAATTTAATAAGATGGTCAGGTTCAAGAGCCGTAAGGGTTGCTAGAAAAAGTGACGACTGATTGATTGTGTTAAGCTTGGGATGGGGTGATTATGCAGAGAGTTGATTTACAAAGCTGCTCTCAATTTCATGGGCAGGGTCAGCAAGTTTAAATTGGCAATAATCCGGCCATTAAAACGGCTTTTTGGTATCTGCGACTGACGGGCAAGGCGTCTTGTGCCGTGGTGATTAACAGCAATTGTTTGCCGTCTCGACGGTGCGCCTGAACCTGATCGCTGGCCACCCAATAGGACCGGTGTATCTGCAGACCTAACTGAGACGGTATCTCTGCAATAGCGTCCTTAAACCGCATTAAAATCAGATGCTTTCCGCGCGTTGTGGTCACTTCGACATAATGATCCATCACAGTCATTGAGATCAATTCACCACGTTTTTCGATGGGAAGACGCTGCAGAACACGGACTGTTTCTGTGGGCTGCAAAGGTTTTTTGTTATTGTTGTAAAAGGCTAAAACGCCGTTGACCGTGGCGACAATCAAACCTGTTTGAGCAAATAACGTCAACATATCCAAGGCTGTTTCCGGCAATCGCATTGAAAACAGCCCATTAAAAATAAACAAAAATATTGTGATTGCCAAAGTGCCAAACAGGATTGCCGTGGCGTGCCGAGCCCCTGTTTGGTGCGGGTAGACCTGCTGTGCAAAAAACGCGGCATAGCTGCCAATCCCATAGGTAGCGATGCAGGACCCAGCCCAATACAGCAATCGCGGCAACAGCTGTATCGTCTCGCTTGTGCCAAACGGTCCCGAAACCCCAAGAACCAGAGCCACCCCAAATAGAATGATAAACACCGTCCGCTGGTTTAAATGTTCGACCCATTCACGCAGCGCCAGCTGCCAGTGGTGTCCGTTCACGTCGCAATTCCTTCAGAATACGTAAGAATTATTTTATATAGGAAGCACTGTGCCATTGCGGGTTTAGCAAAACAAGACAGCAGAGATATCATGATAGATTTACAGCCCTTCCTCAATGCCGCACCAATTGTTCAAACCCATATTGGCGCGGCGGTCTGTGCCGTGGGGGTCGGCCCACTGGCGGTG
>Ga0209199_1002804_pt1 | contig 18040 bp, 15 predicted proteins | sample COGITO_mtgs_1105_7_FD_184805 | JGI IMG/M metagenome (GOLD analysis project Ga0209199, IMG submission 184805) | Pelagic marine microbial communities from North Sea - COGITO_mtgs_110523 (SPAdes) (version 2) | ecosystem: Environmental > Aquatic > Marine > Epipelagic ...
AACATATTAAACAAAAAGGCCCGATTTACGTATGAACTCTTAGATACGTACATTGCTGGTATTGTATTGACAGGGACTGAAATCAAATCGATTCGAGAGAGTAAAGCGTCTATTACCGAAAGTTTTTGTGAATTTAATTTAAGAGGTGAACTTTTTGTGATTAACATGACCATTCAAGAATATGATTTTGGGAATCATTACAACCATGCTCCCAAAGCGGAGCGAAAGTTATTACTCAATAAAAAAGAGCTAAAAAAACTTGAAAAAGAGGTGAAAAATACGGGATTGACGATTATTCCCCTGAAACTTTTCATCAATGATAAGGGGTTTGCAAAACTGAGAATTTCCCTCGCAAAAGGGAAGAAACTTTTTGACAAACGCGATACCATCAAAGACCGAGACAACAAACGCGATTTGGATCGTGTGAAGAAGAATTTTAAGTAATACTTTGTTTCAAGCTTAAAAAAGGAACGCTTTTTGTAACAACCCTTCCGTTCAATCGTATTATAAATTATAACTCTAAAATCAGCACCATGCGCTATTTATTAATATTACTTCTTTGCTCTCTTTCTGTATCCGCTCAACTCAAAGGCAGCATTGTAGACAGTGACAATCAACCCATTCCGTTTGTGAATATTTATATTGAAAATTCTTATACAGGTACTACCTCAAATGAACAAGGGAATTATGAATTAGCACTTTCAAAACCTAGAACCTACACCATTGTTTTTCAGTTTTTGGGATTTAAAACACAAACCAAAACCATTGAAATTAAAGAGTTTCCTTATACTTTAGACATCACTTTATTGGAAGAAAACATCTCCTTAAATGAAGTGGTCATTTCTTCAAATGAAAATCCTGCCAATCGTATTGTACGTGCTGCCATTGACGTACGAAAAGCACAGCTAGAAAAAATTAATGCGTATTCTGCTGACTTTTATTCCAAAGGCATCATTCGGCTCAAAGATGCTCCAAAGAAATTTTTAGGTCAAGAAATAGGCGATATGGACGGCGTCTTAGACTCCACGCGTTCGGGAATATTGTATCTGTCGGAAACGGTTTCAAAAATAAATTACGAAAAGCCTGACAAACTTTATGAAAAAATAATCGCCTCCAAAGTGAGTGGCGATTCCAATGGATTCAGCTTCAATAATGCAAGCGATGTCGATTATAATTTTTACAACAACACGATTCAAATGGATTCAGAAATCGTGTCACCTATTGCCGATTATGCCTTTAATTATTACCGATACAAACTGGAAGGTGTTTTTTATGACAATGGCGGCCGTTTGATTAATAAAATTAAAGTGATTCCAAGACGTGAGAACGACCGTGTGTTTTCGGGGGTCGTTTATATTGTAGAAGATCAATGGGGGTTTTACGGCCTCGAGCTGAGTGTTACAGGCAAGCAAATCCAATCACCTGCAGTGGATGTGATCACTATTAAACAAAATGCTTCCTACGATGAAAATACCGACTATTGGGTCCTCCGTTCTCAAACAATTAGTTTTGAATTTGGATTTTTAGGCTTTAATGGAAATGGGAGTTTTGTGGCCAATTATTCCAATTACAAACTCAATCCCGATTTTGAAAAAAACGTATTTACGAATGAGGTTTTAGCCTTTGAACCCGAAGCCAATAAAAAAGATTCTACCTATTGGAATACCCTTAGACCGGTGCCATTAACCAAGGAAGAGTTTAAAGATTATATTAAAAAAGACAGTCTTCAAACCTTGTACAATTCCAAAACTTATTTGGATTCGATTGATGCGGGTAATAATAAATTTAAATTTGGAAATTTAATTTCTGGATATACCTACGAAAATTCTTTTGAGGACAAGGAGTTTAGCATCAGCAGTCCCGTGGCTGGACTTAATTTTAATACGGTTCAGGGGTTTAACGCCAATGTGGATGTCAATTACACCAAGCGCTACGATGAGTTTAAAAATTTCCTTGCAATAGAAAATCAAGTGAATTATAGTTTTGACACTGAGACCCTTCGAGGTACTCTAGGGTTTCGCTATAAATTTAATAATATCAATGATTTAAATATAGGGTTTAGCACGGGTATAAAAGTCCAGCAGTTCAACGCTCAAGAGCCTATTTCGAATTTAATCAATGAGGCGAGTAGTTTGTTTTTTGAGGACAATTATATGAAATTGTTTGAAAATCGATTTGTCAAAATAAATTATGGGCAGGAGCTTTTTAACGGATTCCGTTTTGGGACCGCGCTCAGTTTTGAGAACCGCAGAGGACTGCTTAACAGCACTGATTATATAACTATTAATCACGATGATAAATCCTATACAAGCAACAATCCTTTAGATCCTTTAAATTTTGATTCCGCGCCTTTTGAAAATCACAACATTCTTAAATTTAAGTTCAATGGCGCGTTTCGATTTGGGCAAAAATACCTCAGCTTTCCTGGAAGTAAATACAACTTAAACACGCCCAAATATCCAAAGTTAAATTTTAGTTACGAAAAAGGATTTAGTGCTACAAAATCAGACTATAATTATGACCATTTAAGTGTCAATCTATCTCAAAATTTTAGTCTTGAAAACAAAGGGAATTTTAGTTACAATGTATCGGGAGGCACATTTTTTGGTGCTTCCAACCTGGCGTTTATGGACTTCAAACACATCAATGGAAATCTAACCCATGTGAGTCTGGACAATAGGTATTTATCGAGTTTTAAAAACGTTGGCTATTATGATTTTAGCACCACAAAAAAATATTTAGAATACCACTTAGAACATGACTTCAAGGGATATATCTTAGGGAAAATTCCGTTGATTAATAAGCTGAATTACAACCTGATTGTTGGCGTTCATGGGTTTTCATCTAAAGATCAAAAACCGTATCAGGAATTTAGCTTGGGAATAAATAATATCGGATGGAAAAAGTACCGTTTTTTAAGAGTTGATTATGTGCGGTCTTACCATTCAGGATTTGTGAACGACGGGGTTTTGTTTGGAATTAGTTTCTAGTTTTTGTTTTCCAAAAGCGGTACAAACTTAAAGTTTCCTAATTCGTGTTTTTCAAATTCTTTGGGACCTTTCCGAATGTAGAGGGTCATTATTTGATCTTTGTCTCCGACAGGAATGACCAAACGCCCTCCTATTTTTAGTTGAGACAATAATGGTTTTGGCACAAAAGGCGCTCCAGCGGTGACAATGATGCTGTCAAAAGGAGCTTCTTCTTTGAGTCCTTTATAACCATCTCCAAAAATTAAGCGTTTGGCTACATAGCCAATTTTTGGTAAAAATTGGCTGGTCTTTTTAAACAGCTCTAGCTGGCGTTCAATACTATACACTTGCGCACCCAACAAACACAACACGGCTGTTTGATAGCCGCTTCCCGTACCAATTTCAAGAATTTTATCTCCAGATTTCACCTCTAGCAACTCCGATTGGAATGCAACAGTATAAGGCTGAGAGATTGTTTGACTGGCTGCGATGGGAAAGGCTTTATCTTGATAGGCATGCTCTAAAAAACTGGAATCCATAAACAGATGCCTCGGAATGGATCCTATAGCTTCTAAAACTGTAGAATTTATAATTCCTTTAGCGGTGAGAGTTGTCACCAATTGTTTGCGAAGTCCTTTATGCTTAAACGTATCTTTCAAAGTCGTAAATCAATTGAAGAAAATCTTCAAATTTATAAAGTAAAGATAAAATAAATACCCACATATCTCTAATTAATATAAAATTTTCGAAAGAGTATTATGAGCTATTAATCGTTACTTTTTTTCTTGATCTTATAAAATCATCTAACCCTAGTAATCTCAAGTTGAGCCAGTCCAATAGCTGCGTTTGCAGCAATTGTTATTGTTCCTTCTCTTCTTGCCTGTATCCGAACGGTATCCCCAGTATTTAATTGGAATACACTCGCACTAGATACCGCAGCCTGATTTATAGAACTAAAGTTTCTTATGTAAGAATAGCTATATCCTCCCCTCTCCCCTCCGGCATTTATTTGTGAAATTGTTGTAGTTCTCAGTCCCGTAGAGGTTAGCAGGGCTGAATAATTTACCCGATAAGTTCCCGCTGTATTAATAACAAAACCAGTCCCATCAGTTGACACGTCTGTGTTAAACTCATTAAAAGTTGTAGTTCCCAAAGCCTTATCAACGAACGCTGTACTACTATTAAAATTAACCGATACCGCATTTGTAATCTTTGCCGTTGCTCCCACATCGGTTGACACAATACCCGGTACGGGAATCCCTACCCAGTCGACTCCATTCCATTGCAATAGGTCTCCATTATTTAAAGAAATGGTAGTCGTATCGACATCTATTAAATCATTTAAATTAAAAGCGGCTATGGATCCCGTTCTGACCCAAGCTACCACCTTCCCTTCAGCAGCACCTCCAGCGACAATAGTTTGAAAATTTATTAAATCTCCAGCGGACACATTTATGGGGATTACTAAATTTGTAATGGCTGATCCTGTTCCAGTATAGGCTGTACTCGTTGCCACATTTGTTCCATTAACCAAAACACTTATGGTGGTATTAGTAGCTCCAACTAGTGATGTTCCAATTGCAAATATTTGTCCACCTATAGCTATTGGGATTCCTTGTGTTACTACGGCTCCATCTCCATTTCCATAAGACCATTGAAAAGCATTGTTAGCAAGGACACTAGATTCTTCTGCCCATATTGGAAAAATAGTAAAATTATTATTAATAGCCTGTGGCACCCAATCCGTTCCATTCCACTGTAAAATATCTGAATTAGCGGGTGGAGTTGTGGTCGTATCGACATCAGAATGAAGATCTATTGAACCAACTATGGTTTCCCAATTGGTAGTATCTGAGTCTGGTGTGACATCCGTATTTGTGCCCGTTAAATTTTTGTAGATTGCTCCATCATTTAAAACTAAATGATTCGCTGTATAAACGCCTCCATTGGTAGTGTTTATCCAAGTACGAATCGCCGCAATTTCTTGCCATTCAAGAACAGTACCCTCTTTCCAAGTTTTTACAGTGTTTGTAGTGGTATCAATCCATGTGTCTCCTTCCAGAGGATTCGCCGGTGCTATTAAACTCGTTGTGACTTGATTATTTCGAACATCTGTTATTGTACCTTTATTGTCAATAACCTGAGTTAACTGGGCTTGCGTATGAAAACTGAGAAAACTAAGAATCAATAAAAAAACTAGGTGGCATCTAGATTTAATGAGATTAAAGATTGTATTCATTTGTTTTAGATAATAAATAGTATACTCTCAAAATAGGAGTTGTATTAATAGATGAAAGGGTAAGTTTAAATATGGTATTTTTAATTAACCACAACTGTTCCTATTGTAAAAAGCAGTTGTGGTATTGTAATAATTTTCTATTCTGACCGAATTGGTTCAGTTATAAAATAAGTTTAAAAATTATTTAAAGTACTGAACTTCAATAACATCTCCTGTGAAAAGAGTCCAATCATTTGGAGCTATTCCGTTTTCAACCAATGTTACCACTGATGACCCATCGGCAATGGTATAATCTACATTGGCAACCAATTTTGCGCCGTTGCGATATACCCATACTTTTTCATAGCTTGGTAATGGAATTTGAGTACCTGTCATTGCAGGAACACCAGCAGCTACATCGTAAGTTAAAGTTCCTGCTGTGGCTGTAAAAACAGTTTGTCCACTCACAATTAAATCAGAAGCTAATAATTTTTTTATATCTCCAGTCGCTTCGTCTCTTACCAATAAAGTCCACCCAGTTCCTGTACCATCTGCAGAGAGTGTAGCAGCATCAGCTGGGTTATCTGTAGTCTGAAGTACATTATTAAATGAAAGTGCATTTGCATTGAAATCAATATCGGTATCTGACACTAATTGACCTCCCAATTGCCAAGTTGTTATAATACCACCATTAGGTGCCGCATCAGTAACTTGAGTAATTCCATTTTGAACTTGTAAATACTTTTTGGTACCCTTGTTATCAATCACTCGAATAGCACCTCCTTGAGCCGTTACACCCGCTGTGCCAGCAACTGTGTTCGGATCTGTCCCGTCTGGAGTTAACGCTACGCTTGTAGTTTCACCACCCAAAACAGCATCTGTTTGTTTACCTATAGCTCCTCCAGTTTCTTGTGCTTGAATAGCAGTACCTGCTACAAGCATTAAGGCTAAAAGCCCTCCTTTTACATAATTGTTTTTCATAGTTTTAATTTTAAAGATTTGGTTACTATTATTCATTATTATTATTAGTTAGTAAATTGTACAATTCTGATTTCATCGCCCGCATAGCAAATGGCTTCGGGTTCTAGTTCTAGTGTATTAATATTTGATACAGAAAACCCAATACGAACGCCATTACGGTACACATTGACTTTGCTTGGAGATGCTATGGGTAAAGGAGTTGCAAACTGATTTTGACCGTCAGTAGCCGCAATCGTAAGAGTCACTTCTTCTTGAAAAAGAGTGGATAAAGGAGTCCTCGTTATCACCCCAGAATTTGTATCAACCATTAATAGGTTATTATTTTCTGTTGGAATTTCTTCTTGTAATCCCGTTAAAGAAAGTGTATTAGTCGCATCCGAAGCTATTGTTGTAGGCTCATCGAGCGTACCTCCTAATTTAATGGTATTGTTTGTAGAAACATAAATTCCATTGCTGGCGAGACTCGGTTCTAAAGGATTGATATTTATCCAGCTAGTTCCGTCGTAGACCTGAATACATTCACATGTTTGATTCCAAACTTGGTCTCCAACAACGGGTATGGCGAACTGTCCATCACGATCATTATCGTCTATAGCTACTACAAGCGCTAACTCATTCGTCGGATCAAAATTCATCTGAGCAGGTTGCCATTGGTTGGAATTCCAAACCATGAGGGAAGAATTCCCAAGATCATCTGCCTCTTTTACCCATATAATATCCCCAGGTTGATTACCATTGGTTGGCATATTCAATAAAGAATCGAAAACATCTACAGTGGAACCTGTTCCACTTTGAGGTAAATACAATATTTTTTGAATGTCTAGAAAAACATAGCCTTGATTTTGACTGTGAATATCAATTTCGATATTCAAATATTTGAGAGTACCATCCCAAACAATGGCATCAAAGTTTGAAAACAAAGGGGTTCCATCACCAACGATTAAAGATACCATCCCATTTTCGTCTGTAATGGTGGTTTGTTCTTCAACATACAAATCTTGAAATGTTTCATTTGAAATCGAAAAACGAAAGGAAACATCTTCAAGACCTAAGGCTACTTGATTCTCTTCAACATCAGCCCCTGGTATTTGAATTTCTTCAGAATTGAGAATTAAGGCTTGGTAATTAATCCCCGCAGTTTGCGCGAATAGCATCCCTACACCCAAGAAAAGAAATATTGAAACTGTTACTATTTGTTTTAAAATTTTCATCATTAATTTATGTTTTTATTTTAGAAAATTTGTTAACTTGAAACGAAATCCCATCAAAAAAGACGTTGCATTTAATCGGTATGATTGATCGCTGTCAATACTATTTGTAAGTCCATTTTTAGAATCATAGCTGATATATAATGAACTCAAATCACTGAGCGTAATTTCTACAGCAACCCCGTAATGGTAATTCATTACTAGTTTACTGAATTTTTTCCCCTCTAATAAATCGACATAGACATCATTGTACTGATTCGAACCAAAAATTAAATAGTCAAAAGAACTGTGCGCATGAAGCTGCAATTTAATTCTTGAATGGTTTATCAATGAGAAATAAGGACCGGTTTTAAATGATACATAGCTCAGATTATATTCGGTAGGGATTGAGGTGCTCAAGTATTTAATGCTCGTATTGATTTTATATTTATTATAATTTAATCCTAAATCCCATTTGAAACGGTTATTCTTTGTGACATTAAAAATTACGCCAGCTCCTATTCCTAATTCTACAGGACTCGAATACTTATTATCAAGCGTATTAACACCAACATCGTTTTTAAAATTGTCAAACGAAGCACTAGAAAGAGACGTTTCTACATACACATCTTGCGCATAACTCAAGGAAATCCCTAACAAAAACACAACATATTTAAAAACACTCGAATTCATATAACTATTTTAATTGATTCCTTTAATTAATTTCTTAAGAAATTCCTGACTTCCGCTCGAAACTCGAATTACATAACTCGCATCCTCTAAGCGATATGTTGGTACTGAAATTAGACTTGAGGGTTGAAATTCTAGATTTATAACCAAACGACCTCTCACATCAAAAACCTCTATTTGTATCGGATACTTTGTTAGTTTTGAAAATTTAATATTCACATACTCTTTGAATGGATTTGGATAAATTGACAAATCCATGGTTTCAACAAATTCAGAAGTTGGATTATTAACCTTTAATGTTTTAATTTGATTTAAAAACCCTTGCTGAACAGAGCTTAGAGAGGTTTTTGATAATCCTACCGTTCCATGTTGACCAATACTTTGTTGAATTTTGGTGGTTTTAATGACTCCTGAAGCATCTGAATATTCATATGAAACAGTACTTGAACCTACTTGAGTCAATACAGACTTTACCAATTTTGGAGATTGACTTATCAATTCCTGAGAAAATGCACTCGTTATCAAAAGCATGACAAAAAAAACAACTAAGTAGTGAACTCCAAAAGTCATTATTGTAAATTAGTTTAGTTATTTTTAATAGATTTCATTTAATACAAATATATTACACTATAAGTCATTTACACAGTATGACGTAACTAACGGCATATTTGCGTAATAAACGATAGTTTTTACGTAATTATCGGAAAATACTCAAATTAACATGTTTAACTTATTTATAGATCTATAAAACGTTTTTTATTCTTGATTATCAGTATGTCAACCGATTTTTGATAAAATTTTGTTAGGATATTAAAAATGCTATAAAAAAATCATAGTTTTACAAAAAACTCAAAACATGAAGCTAAAAGCAGGCGTCCTAGGGGCTGGACATCTAGGGAAAATACATCTTAAACTACTTCAGCAATCTGAAAAATATGAACTTGCAGGGTTTTATGACCCTGATGCATCTAATGGAAAAAAGGTTGAAAGTGAATTTGGTTACAAATTTTTCAGCTCACTAGAAGCACTCATAGATGCTGTGGATGTGGTGGATATTGTAACCCCCACACTTTCTCATTATACATGCGCCATCAAAGCCATCACCAAAGGGAAACATATTTTTATTGAAAAACCAATCACCAATACTGTCGAAGAAGCCGAACACATTCGTTTGTTGGTCTCTGAAAACAACCTGAAAGGACAAGTCGGTCATGTAGAACGTTTTAACCCTGCATTTAAAGCAGTTAAAAACGATATCCAATCACCAATGTTTATTGAAACGCATCGTTTGGCTGAATTTAATCCGCGTGGAACTGACGTTCCTGTGGTTTTAGATTTAATGATTCATGATATTGACATTATATTAAGTGTCGTAAAATCACCAGTAAAAAATATCACTGCGAGTGGAGTCTCTGTCATCAGTGAAACACCTGACATTGCCAATGCGCGCATTGAGTTTGAAAATGGCTGTGTTGCCAACTTGACGGCGAGTCGAATTTCTATGAAGAACATGCGAAAAAGTCGTTTTTTCCAGAAAGATGCTTACATCAGTGTTGACTTTTTAGAGAAGCAAGTGGAAGTAGTAAAAATGAAAGATGCTCCAGAAACTCCAGGAGATTTTGATATGGTCTTACAAAATGCCGAAGGCGTTAAAAAACAAATCTATTTTGAAAATCCTGAAATTGCACCAAATAATGCTATTTTAGACGAACTAGAGAGTTTTGCTGACGCCATTAATAACAACACCAAACCTGTTGTGACGCTTAGAGATGGTACAGAAGCCCTAAGAGTTGCGTATCAAATTATAGATTGCTTTTAAATAAATATAAACACATGAAACATCCATAACTAAAACTTGATACTCAAGGAAAATGATTAAATGGGTGTACCCTACTTGCACTGAGCTTGCCTAACGAAGGTAGGCGCAGTCGAAGTGTGACCGTTAAAAATTAATAAACAAAGACACATGAAAAACATTGCAGTTATTGGAGCCGGAACCATGGGTAATGGCATCGCTCACACGTTTGCGCAAGCAGGTTTTAAAGTTCAACTAATCGATGTAAATGAAGCAGTTCTGACAAAAGCGATTGCGACGATTACTAAAAATTTAGAACGCTTAATTGTTAAAGAAAAAATAACAACATCTGATAAAGTTGAAACATTGGCTAATATTTCAACCTTTACAACGATTGCCGAAGGCGTTCAAAATACAAGTCTGGTCATTGAAGCAGCCACTGAGAATGTTGACTTAAAGCTTAAAATATTTAAACAACTCGATGAAGCTTGCTCAAAAGACACCATTTTAGCTACCAACACCTCTTCTATTTCAATTACACAAATTGCCGCGAAAATCTCAAATCCAGAGCGTGTGATTGGAATGCATTTTATGAACCCTGTGCCCCTCATGAAATTAGTGGAAATTATTGCAGGTTACAATACATCCAAAGAGGTTATCAAATTCATCGTAAGTCTGACTGAAAAAATTCATAAAACCCCCGTCATTGTAAATGACTACCCCGGATTTGTAGCCAATCGTATTTTAATGCCCATGCTTAATGAAGCCATCGAAACTTTATTTACAGGCGTTGCAGGAGTTAAAGAAATTGACACGGTTATGAAACTTGGAATGGGCCATCCTATGGGCCCTCTGGAATTAGCCGATTTTATTGGACTCGATGTCTGTTTATCTATATTAGAAGTGATGTATGACGGCTTTAAAAATCCGAAATACGCCCCAAACCCGCTCTTAGTCAATATGGTGCGTGCTGGGAAATATGGCGTTAAAACAGGAGAAGGTTTTTACGATTATTCAACAGAACGAAAAGCAGTCACCGTTGCTGCTCAATTTTCTTAAAAATTCATTCCAAATTTATCCATAAAAAATAATGGCAAAGATCAACCCTTTCAGAGCGGTGCGTCCTTCAAAAACGCAACTTCCAAACTTTAGTTCAAAGTCCTACAAAACGTATTCTGAGTACGAATTGAAAAAAGAATTAAAAGAGAACCCAGCTTCCTTTTTGAGTATTATTAACATAAAAAAAGACCCCTCTTTTGCGTCCGAAAAATCAAAGCGGTATGCATTGGTCAAAGAGAGATTTGAAGCATTTAAAGCCTCAGATGTTTTAATTAAAGACCCTACTCCTTCCTATTATATTTATGAAACAGTTCAAGCAAACGGCCACTTATTTTGTGGCGTCATTGCAACCGCTAGTGCAGAAGATTACGACAATCACGTTATCAAAAAACACGAAGCAACTATTTCGAAACGTGAAAATACATTTAAAAATTATTTAGAAACGGTACGGTTCAACGCGGCTCCTGTACTGCTTACTTACGCAGACGATTTGACGTTGGAAACGGGCATTCAAAATGCCAAAAAAAAAGCGTCTGAGTTTAACTCTTGGGCGACTGAAAATGAAACTCATAAACTTTGGTGTGTCGATGATCCAGAAGATGTTGTTTTTATTCAAAAAGGGTATCAAAACATTCCTTCGCTTTACATCGCTGATGGACACCACCGTTCCGCATCATCTGCACTTTTGGCACGCGAGTTAAAATTGAAAGAGAAAACTACAGCTGACCCGTCTTACAATCATTTTTTAAGCTATTTAATTCCGGAAAGTCAACTCAAAATATACGATTACAACAGAGTGATCAAAGACTTAAACGGTTTGAGTACCGAAGTGTTTTTAGAGAAAATTAGCATCGATTTTGAGATCGAAAATAAAGGCTCAAAACCTTATAAAAGTTTAAAACGGCACGATATTTCTATGTGTTTAGACGGGTCATTTTATTCCTTATCTTTACGTACAACAAAGCAAAACAATCAATCCGCTATCGAGCAACTTGATACCCATATTTTACAAACGCATCTGTTGGAACCTATTTTAGGAATTACAAATGTTCGGACCAATTTACGTATTGGGTATATTTATGGTTCTGACAGTATGGAACAGATTAAAGCAACAGTGGATCGTGGAGATCATGCAGTAGGGTTTGGATTGTTTCCAATTGAAGCCAAAGAATTAATGGCCATCGCAGATTCGGATGCTGTCATGCCCCCAAAAAGTACTTATATTTATCCAAAATTAAGAAGTGGAATCACTATATACGAATTTTAATTATGTCTATAAAAACCAATTTATCTGAAATTCAGTCCCAACTTCCAAGTCATGTGGCCTTGGTGGCGGTGTCTAAAACGAAACCCGTCGAAGATTTGATGGAAGCATACGAATCCGGACAACGCATTTTTGGAGAAAATAAAATTCAAGAAATGGCGAATAAACACCAACAAATGCCCAAAGACATTCAGTGGCATATGATTGGAAATGTACAGCGTAATAAAGTCAAATACATGGCTTCCTTTGTAGATTTGATTCACGGAGTGGATTCTGAGAAATTACTTAATGAAATTAATAAACAAGCGGAAAAACACCAGCGCACCATCAACTGTCTGTTACAACTGAAAATTGCTCAAGAAGATACCAAATTTGGAATGACTGCGGAAGCAGCGCATGCTTTATTAGACTCCGATCATTTTAAAAGTTTAAAAAATATAGCGATTGTAGGCGTGATGGGAATGGCTAGTTTTACAGAAAATACCACTCAAATTAAAGAAGAATTTACAAGCCTTAAAAACACTTTTGAGGGCTTAAAAAAAATAAACCCCGAACTTGAAATCATTTCTATGGGGATGAGTGGCGACTATCCTTTAGCTATTGACTGCGGAAGTACCATGGTTCGCGTTGGAAGTCGTATCTTTGGAGCCAGAAATTACGCCAATTAAAACAGCACTATCTACGTAGTCTTAGACATAGAAACCACCGGAGGAAAATTTAATGAAGAAGGCATTACTGAAATTGCCATCTATAAATTTGACGGGCATAAAATTGTAGATCAATTTATCAGCCTTGTGAACCCCGAACGCGACATCCAACCGTTTGTGGTGAATCTGACAGGAATCAATAGTAAAATGCTGCGCTCGGCACCCAAGTTTTTCGAAGTTGCCAAACGGATTGTAGAAATTACAGAAGGTTGTATTTTAGTGGCTCACAATGCCCAGTTTGATTATCGAATTTTAAAGACGGAGTTTAGACGTCTTGGCTTTGATTTTGAACGCGAGAATTTATGTACCGTAGAGCTCTCAAAACAACTAATTCCCGACCTTCCCTCCTACAGCTTGGGAAAACTCGTGCGGTCTTTAGGCATTCCCGTGAGTGATCGGCACCGTGCTGCTGGCGATGCAACTGCAACCGTCAAACTATTTAAGATGCTTCTCGATAAGGATGTTGAGAAAACAATCATCAAAGCGGCCATTCGTCTGGACCCAAAACATCAGATGGAACCGAAATTAACTGATATTATTTCTAAATTACCATCCGTTACTGGCGTGTATTATGTGCATCAAGCCGATGGTGAGATTGTCTATATAGGTAAAAGTAAAAACATCAAAAGTAGAATCAATCAGCACTTTACGGGTCAGACACCAAAATCAAAAAAAATTCAGCTTGAAGTGGCTGCAGTTACTTATGATGAAACGGGCAGTGAATTGGTTGCCCTGCTCAAAGAAAGTGAAGAAATAAAACGCAACAAGCCCAAATTCAATCGGGCACTTCGACGTACCATTTTTACCCACGGATTGTTTAGTTTCAGAGATGCTGAGGGGTATATCAATTTGAAAGTAGAAAAAATCAAAGGGAACCAAAAGCCCATTACTACCTTTTCAAACCACGACAGTGGAAAAAGTTTTATGACTAAAATCGTAGAACAAAACCAATTGTGTCAAAAACTTTGTGGCCTTTATAAAACTGCCAATTCTTGTTTTGGATACGATATTAAAAGTTGTGCAGGCGCCTGTATTTCAGAAGAGCCCGCTGAAGCTTATAATAAAAGAGTCTTAAACCTTATTGAATCCCATACTTTTAAGGATCAAAACATGATCATCATCGACTATGGTCGTGACGTGGATGAACGCAGTGCGATCCTGATTGAAAACGGTGTTTTTAGAGGGTATGCTTATTATAATCTAAACTTTCAAATTCATACGACTGCGGTGCTAAAATCGATCTTAACTCCGATGGAGCACAACAAAGATGCGCAGCATATCATTCAAAGTTTTATGCGTCGTCACAAAAGATTAAAAATAATTAAACTTGAAGACTAAACTTTTTTAGTATTTTTGAAATATGTCTAAATCAAATCAATCAAAAAGTTGGAGAGAAAAGGTTCATGAAATTATTTATGAAGCGGACACTCCTGCCGGTAAATTATTTGATGTCCTTCTTTTAATTGTCATTCTCATTAGCATTGTCCTTGTGATGCTCGAAAGTGTCGAAAGTATTGAAGCGGAATACGCGGCATTTCTCAATATTTCAGAATGGGTCATTACAATTTTGTTTAGTTTGGAATATATCCTTCGCATCATTACCGTTAAAAAACCAAAAGTCTATATCTTTAGTTTTTATGGCATCATCGATTTACTATCGACCATTCCTAAATACCTTTCTCTATTTTTTGTAGACACGCATTCTTTAATCGCTTTAAGAGCCTTGCGATTGATGCGAGTGTTTAGAATTTTAAAGCTTACCCGTTTCATTGGTGAAAGTGCTAATCTCGGAAAAGCCCTGAAACGAAGTCGAGCAAAAATAGCGGTGTTTGTTTCCTTTGTCATCGTGCTTTGTGTCATTTTAGGCACCGTGATGTATTTAGTGGAAAGCGAACAAGACAGTGGTTTCTCAAGCATTCCACGCAGTGTCTATTGGGCGGTTGTCACACTGACAACGGTTGGTTATGGTGACATTGCACCTATTACCGCTTTGGGGCAATTTATTGCCTCTTTAATCATGATTTTAGGGTATGGGATTATCGCCGTTCCTACGGGGATTGTCACCTCGGAAATGACCAAAACAGAAGAAAAACTGATTCCACACAATACACAGGCATGTTCAAACTGTAACGAGACCTACCACCAAGATGATGCCGAATACTGCCACAAATGTGGTTACAAAATTCATGATGCATAAGTATCTAATTTCAATTGTAGGCCCCACAGGCATCGGAAAAACAGCCCTTAGTTTAAAGCTGGCTTCGCATTTTGATACGGACATTATCTCGGCGGATTCACGTCAATTTTACAAAGAAATTCCGATCGGAACCGCAGCACCAATTCCCGACGAATTGAGCGTTGCACCACATCATTTTATCCACCACAAATCGATTAAAGAGTCTTATAGTGTGGGTGCTTTTGAAAAAGAAGCACTTGAAAAACTTGAATTACTGCATTCATCAAATTCCGTAGTAGTGATGGTTGGCGGCTCTGGATTGTATGTCAATGCGGTGCTTAAAGGTTTTGATGAATTCCCTGATATTGCCCCCGAAATCAGAACACAACTCAACTCGGAATTGGAATCAAAAGGCTTGGAGTTTCTTCAGGAAGAATTAAAACGACTGGACCCAAAAAGCTACGAGACTATTGCGCTACAAAACCCGCATCGCGTGATTCGCGCACTCGAAATTTGCAGAGGTACGGGGCAGCCTTATGCGTCATTCTTAAATAAAAACAGAGGTCAAAGAAATTTTAAAACAATTTCAATTGGCTTAAAAGCAGACAGGCCGTTGATTTATGAACGGATTAATAATAGGGTGGATCAAATGATCGAGAACGGCTTGTTGGAAGAAGCCAAATCTGTGTTTGAAGACAGAGATTTAAATGCGCTCAATACTGTCGGATATAAAGAGTTATTTAATTATTTTGATGGGCTGTGGACGCTAGATTTTGCGATTTCAGAAATCAAGAAAAATACAAGACGATTTGCCAAACGTCAGATGACATGGTTTCAAAAGGATCCTGAAACGCAGTGGTTTGAATACGATACCGAGTTGCTAGACATTTTAGATTACTTAGATAAAGAGCTAAAAAAGGAGGTCTGAAAAGTTATTGATTTGCAATGCTTTTAGATTCTGAAATAAATTCAGAATGACAGCTTTACTTACTTTTCAGACCCCCTCTTTAAACTGTTATTTATTGACCACCAATCGAAAGCCTTCCCCGTGGATATTGAGGATTTCCACTTTCGGATCGAGCTTCAAATACTTTCTTAATTTGGCGATATAGACGTCCATACTTCGAGATGTGAAATAATTATCATCTCTCCATATTTTAGTCAACGCAATTTCGCGAGGCATCAAATCATTTTCGTGTAAAATTAACAAGCGAAGTAATTCATTTTCTTTGGGCGATAACTTAGCTGGTTTTTCACTTTTATGGGTTAAAAATCTCAACTTAGAGTTCAGACTGAATTCGCCAATAGTAAATTCAAATTGAAGACTATCCGCCAGGGTATCCACCGTTTTACGCTGAATAATCGCTTTGATTTTCATCAAAAGCACTTCACTGTCAAAAGGTTTGTTCAGGTAATCATCTGCACCTACTTTATACCCTTTTAAAACATCTTCTTTCAGTGCTTTGGCAGTAAGGAAAATGATCGGAATTTCAGTATTTTTTTCACGGATTTCTTTGGCGAGTGTAAACCCATCTTTATAGGGCATCATCACATCTAAAATACATAAATGGTAATCCGTTTTTTTGAATTTCTCAAAGCCTTCCATTCCATTTTTGGCATGAACAACTTCATAACCATTGAGAGTCAGATACTCTTTTAAGACCGTTCCAAAATTTGGATCGTCTTCAACTAATAATATTTTTTTTAAACTTTCTTCCATGATATTATGCGATTAATGGTAATTTTATAGTGAAGGTACTCCCTCTGCCTTTTTCACTTTCGACAGAAACGGTTCCTTGGTGATTTTCAACAATTCGTTTGACATTTGCTAAGCCCAATCCATGGCCTTTAACGTTGTGCACATTGCCCGTATATTCTCGGTAGAACTCTTCAAATATACGTTTTTGTACGGCTTTATTCATTCCCATCCCTTGATCTTTGACGCTTAACAAAATATTGTTCCCCACATTTTCAGTGTAGACATCTATTTTTGGCGCCTCAGGTGAGTATTTTATGGCATTGTCTAATATGTTTACAATCACATTAGTGAAATAGGTTTCATTGGCCAAAAAAGACGATTTAGCAGCGTTAAAATGGGTTTTAATATAGCCTTCGCGATCTTCTACAATAAGCTCCACATGCGTTACGGCATCTTCTATTAAATCGTGTAATTTTAGGCGGTCTTTGCTAATATTGAGTTGCTTTTTCTGAAGTTGAGAGATTCGCAATACATTTTCAACTTGCGCATTCATACGCTTATTTTCTTCCTTAATCATTCGAAGGTAGCGTTTCACCTTTTCTTGATCGTTGATAATTTGTGGGTTTCTGATGGCATCCAGGGCGAGGTTAATGGTCGCAATAGGTGTTTTAAACTCATGCGTCATATTGTTAATGAAATCAGATTTCATTTGTGATATTTTACGCTGTTTGATCAACTGGTACAAAGCACTAGTATAAGCAATAATGATAATCAAAGTAAATAATACAGATAACAATGTGACTCCTATAATCGAAGAAATAATGAATTTTTTGCGTTCTGGAAAATTGATGTAAAGTTTAAAATCACTTTCATCAGTGTCATCTAAAAAAATAGGTGCGCCAATGGTAGGAACTAAAGATTTGTCAAAGTTTTCAGACTGGATTTTAGTACCAAGGTCATTGTGGAAAATTGCAAATTCAAAACCAATGTCAATATTGTCTTCTCTTAACTTTTTGAGTAATAATTTCTGAATTCCATAAGGCGAAACACGTTGATGGATTGGGGTGTTTTTAATTTCTGATTTGTATTGCGATTCAAAAGTGGCCTTTTGTAATTTGTCCATGTTCAGGACTTTCTCAAAAGACTCCTCTGTGGTCGAGATGAGATCCCCTCCAAAAACATTATTTTCATAAATTTTGGTGGTCGTTTTTCCTCTAAAACTACTCAAACCTAAACTGTCAATATTGAGATCAATAAGTGAGGGCACTTTAAAATTCTCTTCGAGAATTCCGGTG
>Ga0209199_1002808_pt1 | contig 18022 bp, 15 predicted proteins | sample COGITO_mtgs_1105_7_FD_184805 | JGI IMG/M metagenome (GOLD analysis project Ga0209199, IMG submission 184805) | Pelagic marine microbial communities from North Sea - COGITO_mtgs_110523 (SPAdes) (version 2) | ecosystem: Environmental > Aquatic > Marine > Epipelagic ...
TGGACGAGAGGTTTGTGCGCGCTGATGCTATTGCCGCATTCAGGATGAAGTCACGGCGTGAAGGTGGTGCAGCAATTCAGTCATATAGACTAGGACAGCAGGCTTTGCGCAAAGGTGGCAGTGATGTTGATATCGAAGGACGCATCAAGCGGATCGAGCAGGCGCTGGATTACTTGCGAGATGGAGTCATCAAGCAGCGACAGCAAATTGGCTCAGGAGTCGCGGTAGATGTTGCTGGGCATACACTGGCTGCAAAGGTGCTCTGATCGTCATTTCTTACAAGAAATGACCCAATCAAACTCAGTATGAAATCATCATTTCAACATCAGTCTCTGTAAGTGTCTGACAGGACTCAGGACTTTTAATGTGGTTGCAAGGCTAGGCTTTCCAGTCAGTATACTAAGGTAAAAAAGCAACGTAAATATAGTAGGTTAGCCATGTCACTTGGAAAGCAAGCGAAGACACTCAACAAGAAACAAATAGATCAACTGCTTTGGTATGTAGGCACTCTGCAGCACGCTCAGCGCAATGAAATTGTGGTTCTGCGGTCGGTTCGTGCAGGGCTTCGTGCGAAAGAAATCGCAGAGCTGCAGTGGGCGATGCTCACAGATGCTGAAGAAACATTGCCTCAAGCATTCAATTGACTGATAAAGCGTCAAAGGGGCGTGGCGTTCGCGTTATACCTTTGAACCTGCAACTACGCCTGAAACTGGCAGATTTGCTCGAGAGTGAACATCAGTATCACAGCATTGATATTGCCACATCGCACGTGATCCGCAATGAGCGATCAGAAAAGACTTCGTCACAAGCAATCGTACATATGTTTGCAGCTTGGTGTGCTGATGTCGGGCTTGTTGACTGCTCGTCACACAGCAGGCGACGCATATTTACCACTAACGCTGCAAGAAAGTTTAGCAGCGTAGGCGGCTCATTTCGGGATGTTCAGGCGCTTGCAGAGCATTCGTCACTCGCCGTCACTCAGAGATACATTGATGGTAATGGGGATGCACAGATGAAGGTCGTGTAGGTGGTGTGAGGGCAAAATCTTAGGCCTTTGCAAGCAGACAACAATGTACTGCTTCCCGTAAAAAATACGGCCCAAAAATCGCACTTTTCACCTCTATAAGTGCTGCAATACCTCGTGCGACTTACTCGCAATCAAAATGTGAGACCGTCATCTGTATTAGGTTTGTTTTGTTCCCCATGAACATTGCTGTCTTCTCAAAACGGCTACAGTGATCCACTGCCAGCTGCTTGACGTTTTCTGGAAGCTTGGCACATTGGTTGAGTTTTGTGCTCATTACCCGAAAAGCGCCACAGCTTGCATCAAATCCCATTGATATCTGGGGATAGGTAATCTGAATGCCATCAGCGCTCATCTTCTTGATCTTGGGCGGAAGTAATGTTGCGGTATTTGCGCTTGAAACAGTTGCTGCTTCACGCGGTGGCTCGCTTGGAGCACAAGCTGCAAGTGTAAGTGACACAGCGATAAGTGCAGATAGAGTTTTTGCTGTCATTTCATTTCCTTACGTCAAATCTGATCCCAGCAGCCGTTTGGACTTGGCGCTGACATTCGGCAAACGATGACTGCTTAAAAGTAGAGCGATACGCCAAATTGCAGGCTGAAAAGAAAGCTGGCTCGTTCAAAAGAGCGGTGTGATAGTTTGTCATATCTTCGGTGGCAGGTACGTTTATGATAATCTTCTACGAGGAACGAAACACAAATGCGAGCGATGGTACATTCACAAATTGCACCATCCGAACCCTGTGATCAAATTGGCACAAGTATACAGTTAGAAACTAAGCTAGACCAAACTTAGCAAATCATTAATTGCAAACGCCGTCGGTGTATTGAAAATCCTCGTGTCGGTATTTCGATTTCGCCCCTAAACACCACGAAAACAAAAAAACAATGTCTTATACGAGATCGACACCTTTTGGTTTCGCGATTTGTGTCTTACCCATCTCTTACACACATTTGCACCCGTTTTCAGCGTGGGAGATGTGGCATGGCTGTGACTCAAACAATCTTCGACGGAAAGGTGAATCTATACCAACGCGGCAAGGCCGGTATCTGGCAGTGCGCGACCTATCTTGAAGATAAAAACAACGAGCTTCGACCGGAGGAAAAAAATTTACGGCAAAGGAGTTTGCCAAGCAATAGGAAATGAGCCTCAAGCTGCGCCAGAGCAAAGGTGAGAAACTGAGCGATAAGACTTTCGTCCAAGCAGCCGAGCGTTTCATTAAGGAATATGAAGTGATGACCGGAGGGACACGCAACAAAGACCATGTGCGCGGACAGTTTTCTCGGATCTCAAATCATCTATTGTCATATTTTGGCAATCGTCCCCTCGCTGAAGTGACGGCCGGTGCAATTCAACACTATCGCCTGTTTCGCATGGACGACGATCCAAAGTACCAGCCACCTTCACAATCAATGATGGACAAAGAAATCGTCACTTAGCGGATGGTGTTCAAGACAGCTGTGAGACAAGGGTGGTTGGCCGCCCTGCCCGACATGTCCGCGCCTCACACGGCTTTCAAGAAAGTGGCGCACAGGGCGTGGTTCTCGCCGGACGAATACAAACAGCTCGACAACGCGACCCGTCGCAATATGAAAGCCGCCGAAAACAAAATCGGCGCTACCAAGCTACTCAAATGCACGACTTGAATTTGTTCATGGCAAACACTGGCCTCAGGCCCGATGAAGCCAAGCGCCTGCAATATCGCGACGTGAGCATCGTGAATGATGAAGCAACTGACGAAATGATCCTTGAGATCGAAGTGCGTGGCAAACGAGGCACCGGATATTATAAAAGTATGACCGGGGCCGTCTTGCCGTTTCAACGGTTGAAGGAGAGAAACAATCCAAACCCGATAGATCCGATTTTTCCTTACGGCCACAAGAAAGTGTTCAATAGAATGCTCGAGGCGGAAGACCTTAAGATCGACCGCAAAGGCAAACGGCACACTCTCTACTCGTTCTGGCACGGCTACATCTCGATCCGGCTGCTTAAAGGCGCGAACATCTATCAGATCGCCAAGAACTGACAAACCAGTGTTGAGATGAATTAGAAACACTACGCGATTCATCTGAAAAACAATCTCGATGCCGCCGCGATCGATCTTCGCAAGCCACGAACCTCTTCAAAGTCTGTGTCGGGAATCCCCTTAGATATTTTTATCCACAGAAATCTGAGTGGTTTCCCTCTTATGTTCTTAAATGAGTATTCTTCTTATGGAAGGAAGTGAACTATCTGCACCTCCAGGGGTGCAATCCTTTCATCTTTAGAAGTGCAAAATTTGCACTTCTAGGCTGTTCGCTTGCGAGCCTTCAGATTTAAAATGTTTTGGTTCACTTTGTCCTGGCCACGTCTCTGGATTTTGATGAATCCTGCTTTTTCCAGTTCTTTGACAAAACTGAAGAGACTGCGTTTGGTCACTCCGATATCATCGGCCAATCGCTTTTGTCCTGGAAAACAGAAGTCGTTCTGCCAAGCGTATTTCAGAAGCACAGCGTAAGTGAGCTTCGCCCCGACGCTAACTTTTTTGCTTACCAGCAATGAAGTTCGGCACCTGCGTAAACCCACCTCCATTCGAGATGATGTCACCACCCTGGATGATGATCATTGCGGTCTTTGATAAGTTGTCCGAGTGTTTCCATAGATGGCTAAATTTTAGCACATGTGAAGCACTATTTTCAGCGACTAATGCGCAGGGTCGAAATTACTCGTTGGAACACTCTCAGTACTCGTTTCTTGCCTCTCGTTGGATCTTAGAATTGGAGCTTTCAAGAATTGTTGGTTCACCTCCCCATCCAGCCGCAAAACCTCGGCTTCAAGATGTCTGATGTATCGACATTGACCAAGCAACTATTCCCGCGCTGCCGCGTTCTGAGACGTTAGAAACTCAACGTGCATGTCTCGCACAGCCTTATCTATCTCAAGCAAGCACACCTGCGCCTCAAGGCTCGCAATCACTTCCGTGTCTTGCCTGTCTTTGCGCCCGACCTGGTGTGGATCTGCCTCGGTTCGCCGTGGTTCGTACGCGTCCGCACCGGTCTGCACGGGTGCGTCTTCGGTCTGAACCCGTTTGAACAAGTGCGCACTGGTCTGAACGGGTGCAGCCTCCTGCATGAACTCCAGCTCGGGGGCGACTTTGACGAGAAGGGAAGACTTCTCAAGCATCCAAGGCTCACCAGTGGGCGTGACTTGCTTTTGGCTTTCTACATTTTCCTGACGGCACCACTGGCGGATCGTTTTCTTGGTTCGGATCAGATCACGCTCCTGACAAGCAAGAAACGCTTCATCGACCGATAGCCATTCAGGGGTTGAAGGGAAGAGAGTATTTTCTATTGCTCAATGGTAGAAAGGACAAGCGAGTACGCACCGAGACTTGTCCACACCATTGGTGGGAAGTAGACCTTCGCTGCGATTGCTACAGGGACTGAACGCGAGGTGCTTAGCCGACATTCAAAGGACGTGCTTTGCCTTTTAAAAAGTAAAACGAACTGAGTTTTGCTCTCTAACGATTTCACACACCGCGCTTACTCAATTTTTTTATCAAACATCGAATTCGATCCTAAAAAGGCAAGAGCTTTCATCGAAGCCGGTCTTCTACCAATCCGTTCAAGCCAAAGCTCAAGGTTGTTAACGCCTTTTATCGTCAAGCCAAGATGGTCGTGAATATGCAGCCATGGGAAAAGTGAGATATCTGCAATGCTGTAGTTCTTTCCGCAGATGAACTGTCTGCCCTTCAACTGATCATCTAAATGTTGAATTGTGCGATTTGCGATCGTGCGGAGATGTGTCAAAGCTCGAGTGTTTGGTTGTTTTGCAAGCTTGTTCCAATATTCGATTTGCCCAAAATGAGGTCCTTGGGTGGAAGCTTGATAAAAGAGCCACGAAATCATGCAGCCGTATTCCTTTGGATCTTCAGGAAGCCCCCAATTCATTTTGTGGGCCAAGCTCATCAGGATAGCATTAGACTCGGTCTGGTGCTGGCTTCCATCTCTCAAGACAGGCACTTTTCCCGCGGGATTAATGTCGAGAAATTCGCGCTTATGTTGTTCTCCCGCACGAATATTGATTGGAACAAATTCAAACTCTGCGTCGGTTTCCATCAGCAACATCAACACCTTAAGTGTATTGATCGTGTCATAACCGAATAGCTGCATCATGGTTTATGTCTGCCACGTCGTCGGCATCACAGGCGTAAGGTCCAGCAACGACTTTGTGTAGTCCGCTTGTGGTGCTGTGTAGAGTGCATTTGTTTCGCCAACTTCTTCGATCTTGCCACTTCGCAGCACCGCCGTGTCATCTGCCATCTGGCGCACAACAGCGAGGTTATGGCTGATGAACAAAATCGTCAGGCCAAACTTCGCTTGCAAGTCTTTCAAGAGATTCAATATTTCAGCCTGTATTGAAACGTCCAATGCGGATGTCGGCTCATCACAGATCAAAAAGCGTGGACGCGCCAAAAGTGCGCGCGCAACTGCGATGCGTTGACGTTGGCCACCGGAGAATTGGTGCGGGTATTTCGAGATTGCATCAGGCTGCATCCCAACCAGTGATAGCATTGAGGCCGCGAGTTTCTCGCGTTCTTGCTCGTCTTTAACAAAGCCGTAAAACCACAAGGGCTCTGTCAATATGTCACCGATGCGGTGGCGTGAATTCAGGCTAGAATACGGATCTTGAAACACCATTTGGATTAGCTGCCGAGATGGGTGCTGACGACTGCGCGACTTGCCATAAGGCAGCACGACATCCCCTAACTCCATGGTGCCACTACTTGGAGTCACCAATCCGGTGATCGCTTTGGCAAGCGTCGATTTGCCAGACCCGCTTTCACCAACGAGCCCCATAATCGAGCCCGGTTTGATGTTTAGCGTCACATCATCCAAAGCAACATAGGGCGGCAGTTTGCGAAAAATTGACGTGCGTGGCCCTGCAAATTCAACGCTAAGGCCTGTCAGAGAGAGGCCCGTTCGCGCGTGTTGAGAGCCTTCAAGTAACCAATTCTCAGCCATAGCGCCATTGCTCGCAATCGTGTCATCAGCTTCAGGAACACGAAAGCGATCTATCTTGCGATCTAGGGGTGGCACTGAATCCATCAGCTGTTGGGTATAGTGATGCTGTGGTTTACCCAAGACTTGAGCGGTGACACCCGTTTCCATCACGCGCCCTTTGCGCATAACTGTGACGCGGTCTGCCACTTGCGCAATCACACCAATGTCATGGGTGATCAACATGAAGGCAATTTGGCGCTCTTTCGCCAATCTTTGGATCAAATCGAGCACCTGGGATTGCACCGCTACATCAAGCGCCGTAGTCGGTTCATCCGCAATGATCAATTCGGGATCGGTGCTTATGGCCAGCGCGATGACCACCCGTTGGCGCATGCCACCTGAGAACTGATGCGGATAGGCTTTGATCCGCTCAGCAGCGTTTTTGATGCCAATGTCTTCAAGCAAATCAACGGCGCGGTTAATGGCTTCGCTTTCGCTGAGCGAGGAATGGGTCTGAATGGTTTCGATCAGTTGGCGTTCAATCGTCATCAACGGATTCAAGCTGGTTTGAGGATCTTGAAAGATCATCGATATGCGATCGCCGCGCACTTTATGAGCTTCAGCAGGGCTGAGGTTGCGCAAGTCAGTATCACCTAATGTAAGAGTTCCATTTGCGACATACCCCGGGGATTGCAACAAACCGATGACCGCCGCACCAACTGTGGACTTGCCTGCACCGCTTTCCCCGACAAGCCCGTGAATTTCACCGGGCTTGATTGTCATGTCGACGTCTTCGATTGCAGTGAAAGCTCCAAAACGCATTGGAAACTTAACCAAAAGATCTTTAATCGTCAGCATCTAGCGTAACCTCGGATTAAAGATGTCTCGCAAGAAATCGCCAAGGATGTTGATCGACACTACAAGCGCAACAAGAAACAATGTCGGAATCCACAAGATCCACCACTCACCTGACAGCAGGAATTGCATGCCAACGCGGATCAACGTGCCAAGGCTCGGGCTGTCGGCAGGCAGGCCTATCCCGAGAAAAGACAATGTTGCCTCTAGCAAAATAGCGGAGGCAAGATCGACGGTCATGATCACCAAAAGTGGCCCAAGGATGTTGGGTAAAATATGAACAAACATCACTCGGATCGGGCGCTGCCCCATCATGATCGCGGCCTGAACGTATTCCTTGTTCATTTGAACGAATGTGGACGCGCGAGCGGTTCGGGCAAAGTTCACCCAAAGCGACAAAGCAATAGCCAAGGTGAGCACAGCAACCCTCAAATCTTGTTGTATTGAGGCTGGCAAAATACCCCGTGCGATGCCGTCGATAAGCAGCGCTGTCAGGATTGCAGGCAAGGCAAGTTGCACATCAGCAATTCGCATCACAATGGCATCGAACCGCCCGCCATAGTACCCGGCAGCAAGGCCAAGCCCAACCCCAAGAACCGCGGCAATGCTCAACGCAGACAAGCCAATAACCAATGACAGCCGCGCGCCGTAAAGAATCGAGGATATCATATCACGACCCTGATCATCAGTTCCCAAGATGAATTTAGGGTTCGCACCGTCCAACCATGTGGGCGGCAGTAATCCGTCAAACAGGCTAAACGACGCCAGATCGTAGGGATTGACCAACGCGATCCATGGCGCAAAAGCGGCTCCCAGAAAGGTCAATACTGCGACGAGAGCTGCAATAATTGCGGCTGGGGAATGCACGAACAGCCATAGACCTTCGTATTTTTTCACAAACGCAATCATGACACGTCCCTGATCCGAAGGCGTGGGTCGATAGCCACGTAGAGCAAGTCAACAACGAGGTTCACCAATACGAAAAAGAACGCGATGACAACGAGGTACACACCCATGACTGGGATATCAACAAAGCGAATTGATTCAAGGAAGAGCAATCCCATACCAGGCCATTGAAAAACGCTTTCAGTCACAATAGAAAAGGCGATGACACCACCGAATTGCAACCCAATGATTGTGATCACTGGCACCATCGTATTCGCAAGCGCATGTCTGTAATGAAGGCTCGCCGTCGGCACACCTCGGGCCATAGCGAAACGGATGTAGTCAGATCGCATAACCTCCATCATCTCTGCACGGACCAATCGCATTGTCAGGGTGAGTTGGTAAACGCCAAGGGTGATAGCGGGAAGCAACAACGCGCGCCATCCATCGAAGCTAAACAAAGAGCTTTCCCAGCCACCTATTTGAACCGTACCTCCGCGTCCGAATGTGGGGAGCCAGCCTAATTGCACGCCAAAAATAAAGATCAACATGATCCCAATCACAAATGTCGGAATCGACACGCCCACAAGAGTTGTCATCAAGATGGTTTGTGTCAGAACGCCTCGTGGCTTCAGCGCTGTGTAAACCCCTGCAGGGATACCTACGAGAAGCGAAATTATCAAAGCGACCACGCCCAATTCTAACGTCGCGGGAATGCGGCTTGCGATCATTTCAGCCACAGGTTGGCGTGTTCGGTACGAAAACCCGAAATCGCCTTTCAGCATGTCGCCCGTGAAGCGCGTGAATTGATATACAAAAGGATCATTGAGACCCAGTTCTTCACGTAACCGTTCTTGGTCTTCGACAGAGGTTTCAACACCTGTCATCTGGGTAATCGGATCCCCCACGAAGCGGAACAAAGAAAATGCTAAAAAGGCGACGGTCAGCATCACAAAGACGGATTGAATCATCCGCTTCAAGATAAAATATACCATCGCCTTTTTGCCTTATGCTCGGATCAGTTCACCGTGACCCAGCGCAACATAAAGAAGTTATCCGCACGTTGTGTCAGCTCGACATTATCCTTCGCAGCCCAGATGAGAGGTTGTGTATAAAGCGGAATATAGGCGACGTCCTCTTGCGTGATCGCAACGACTTCATCGACCAAAGTCTGGCGCGCTGAAGGATCAATCTCTTGTTGAATTTGCGGAAGAAGTTCATCCACGCGCGCGTTTGAATAGCCGCCAAAGTTCCAAGAGCCCAGCTTTTTGTCATTGTCTTGGCTGTGCAGCAAAAAACGGATCGGGTGCTCCATGTCAAACGTGCCTGGGGACCATCCCAATAGGTACATATCGAAGTCGTCCGCGCGAAGCTGAGGCCAGTAGTCACGTACAGGACCCGTGCTAAGTTCAGCGTTCAAGCCAACCGCCGCAAACATAGAGGCCGCTGCACGGCACAACGCTTCATCGTTGATGTAGCGATCATTCGGGCATTTCAGACCGAAAGAGAAACCATCGGAATATCCAGCTTCGGCAAGCAATGCTTTTGCACGTTCAGGATCAAATGAAGGACGATCTTGGTTTGCTTCGGAAAAGCCTGAAATACCTGCGGGCACCAACTGACTTGCTGCTTCGATTTTGCCTCGGAACAAGACACGATCGATCGATGCAAGATCTAAAGCATGTGCGGCAGCAAGACGTACACGCGGGTCCGCAAACGGGTTCGCGTCTTGTACGTTAGAAGAATAAAGGAGCGCCTCATGCTCATGACCAAAGCCAAACATGATGACCCGGGTTTCTTCACCTTCTAGCACCTTAAACCCATCACGACCTTCAACTTGCGCTATGTCCTGAAGAGGGATTGGCTGGATGAAGTCAACTTCGCCAGACAAAAGTGCTGCAAGCCCAGTGGCAGAGTTTCCGATGGGCGTAAACACGGCCTCAGAAACGTTGTGCGAGGCTTCGTCCCACCAGTTCGCATTAGGTGAAAGCGTCGTGCGCACGCCAGGATCACGGCTGGCCAAAGTGAACGGCCCTGTTCCATTGACGTTCATCGTCGCGAAATTTTCTGCATCGCGAGCGGGCAACAAAGCGTCATTTGCTTCTGCCCAACCTTTATCAAGGATCATGAAGTTCGCGATTGAGTCAGGAAACAACGGGTTTGGCGCAGTGGTAACAAAATCAATTGTGAAGTCATCTACGACACGTACGTCCGACACAGGCGCAAACCAAGAGCGCACGTCGGCGGCTTCGTTCGAGGCACGTTGATAAGAAAACATCACATCTTCAGATGTAAAGGCAGCGCCGTCTTGGAATGTGACACCTTCACGTAGAGTGAACCGCCAACCATTTTCGCCCTCAAGGGGGGCCCACGATGTGGCCAATGAAGGTTCGATCGACATGTTCTGCCCACGGCGTACAAGTCCTTCATAAACGTTGTTCAAGAATGACAGCACAGGTGCTGAGTTTACAGCATGTGGGTCCATCGTTTGAGGGTCAGTATTGGACGCCCAGCGAAATGTTTCTGCGGATGCGCCCATTGCTGACATGCTCAGCGCGCCTCCGAGTAAAGCTAATTTGAGTGTTTTCATTTTTCTCTCCGTTGGTTTCAAGCGTCCATATATTGCGATCAATCAACCACGCCAATCCGTCTCGAGCAATAGCGAAAGGGGAGGGTTGTAGCTCCTTTGGCATCAACCAAGGAGCAACTGCAAAATACGACTCAGCTCGTTGCACTATTTGTACAGGTATCGCGTTGCACTATTTGTACAGGTATAGAGTGCTGTTTTGGGAAATCTTAACGAAGTTGCGCGGCTATTTATTGACTTCACTAGGTTGAATACCCTCGCCTTGTGGCTGAGCTCTATGAACGTGGCTCGGCCCTGCAAATGGCAATCCTTCTGGAATTGGCGGAAAGCGGAGCTTCTCTGCATACGTGCGAGCTCGCCAAAGCTGCCATTCATTGCGAAGCCGCATTGCAGAATGCCACGACCTAACTAATCTCAGCAGTGAAACCAAACTGTGCATTCACTTTTGTCGTTGCTTGTGCACACTGCGTGGATAGGGAGCGCGTTCGTTGCACCACAGATTGGCAGCGGCAATTTAGTGCAAAAAAGGTGTCGTGCCTTCTGTTTAGCTTTTGCTTGGCTTTACCAAGGCTGATAGCACCTTTCTTTATCTTATAAGAAGACCTTTCAAGTATCACTGAACGGGTCCACACCTAAAAGTCTTGGCGAACAATAAGAGGCATTCGTCATTTAAAAGCAGGTATTGAAAATACCTATATTTGGCTGCGATCAGAAGTCTATTTTCGTCGAAAAAAAAGCTCCTTAACGCACTGCGTGTTCAAGCTGACATTCTATATCTACCTGCCCCACCGCGACTGACTGCGGCCACGCCAAAAAAAAGATTGTGGGGTTTTCGATCGCATTGCTTTGGATCGTTTCAACAAGGGTAGTCGCGTTGCACTGCACGATCACTTGATTGCTTCGTTGCGCATTCGAGACGATGTCGATCCCGATGTGTTGCGCGAGTGATGCATCGATCAAATTTTGTGCAATTTCATCTGCGCTCGCGACACCCATGTAAACAGCAACCCGCATTCCTGGCCGCAGGGAGGTTATCCAATCAGGTCGTTTACCCGCATCCGCGGACTGCCCCGTGGCGAGCATGAGCGCATCACATGTGCCTCGCTCCGTCAGGAAACCACCCATGGCTGCCGACGCGGCGATTGCCGCAGTCACCCATGGAACAACTTCATATGCGATGCCTGCTGCGTTCAGCGCATCAATGATCTCAAGCGAACGTGGTTCGTCTGGTTCGACGACAAGTATTTTTTAAGAAGTAACCACAGCTAAGGTGTTGATCGATTTACAGGACTTTTACGAGGTTATCGGTAGTATTGCTTTTGTACGATCGTAGAACGCGCGAAAACTCATCTCTTCTTCGAGCGATGCTTGAATTCTGAGCAGTTTTGAAATGATGAGCAGATGACGATATTGTGCTGAAAGCTGCTCGCCCCATGCACCAGTCCGAATTTATTCATCCTCTGTCGTAGCTGAGCCGATCTGAACTGCATCAGCCGGGGGCTGTGCTGCGCTACTCAGCTCCCTCAATTATCATAAGGTCTGTCTCGGAACAGGCCTCACGTACAGCTTTTGCAGCCTGATATTCTTCGCTGAAGTAGAAAATTTCAGCAGCTTTTTTGCTCTCGAACTCAATCATCATAACCGTACCGCTGAGTTCGCCTTCGTGTCTATCGGCTGATGGTCCTCTTGCTAGAACCTTGCCACCATATTTTTTAATAGCTGGTGCTGCCATTCCAGCAAATACTTGGAACTTTTCAGCATCAGTTACCCTAATGTTGGCCACTAAGTATCCTTTTGGCATGTTTCTTATCCTTCAAGTTTTTTTTAACTTTAACACATTTTCATGACTTATCCAAACTCGGTTCCGGTCTGACGGAGCGGTTCGGCCTCACAGCCAGGTATGTTCGCCGCCGAGCGATCAATACTTTAGAGCGACGGTACGGTCGAGATGCGCTGCGCCGCAGGTGGCTGTACACTTCTGCGCCTTAAGGTGGCTGGAAAGAGAGATAAGCCAACCACGTCAACGGACTTGTTGGAAATCAAGGCGCTGCCTGTCATTTACAGGTAACTGCGGCAACTATTCTGATCTGTAATAGGTATCGGTGCTTGCTTGACGGCCCCCTTTGACGCTAACGGAGGCCTGTCTATACCCCCGCGAGGATCAGGAGTTTAAGGTCGGGGCAGATGCAAGGGCACACAGATACGACTCCGAAAAAATTTTGAAACTAGTGCAGTTCAGCGGTTTGCAATGCGCAGCTCTGGCCCGCCTGCCCCGCTGCCGAATTAACAGCGTCATCCGACGGCGCACACTCGGACACGACAAACACGAACCAAGCGGCAAGAAACCTACCATTTTACACCCTATCTGGGCCGTGAGCCTGTCCGAGTTTTCCACGCCACTTCAGTGGCATCCGCCGACGTCTACTTCGGCCGTGACAATCGCTAACATAAATTTTTTTAACTAGAGCGTCATGCACTTTCTTTGACATCTCTCTAGGCCAATTGTGTTCTACGGACCAGCATCCGGTAAAGCTTTTCGTTACATAAACTTAAATCAGTTGAACTACAGCGTATCACAAGAAATAATCCCACCCAATTGCGGGAGTAGTTATGCAGAAGTTCGTCATTTTTTGTGCAGTAGCACTTACCTCGGTATCGCAAACAGTAGATGCTCATGACACACAAATCACAGATTTTGAACAACATCCAATTTTTACAGCGCAATACATACTGAACCAAATTGGATTTGACGCTGGTCGAGTAGATGGTGATTACGGCCCTAGAACAGCCGCAGCAATTTCTGAATTTTATCAGCAAACAAATCTTCATGATGACGACCCGAACGTGGTCGATACATCAGACTTGCTTGCCCTAATCGGTGTCGCGGAAGAAGCAGGGCTAAGAACCGCCCCTTTCTCAGGCTTTGAACACGAGAATTCTAATTCTGAATTTCTCTATCCCCCTATCAGTCCCGCAGTCACTAGAGAGCGATATTGGTTTGGGCATTTTTGGGCGAACTACGACTTCAACAACGATGGGCTTCTAGATTTCATCTATACGGGAACCATGAACCCAGAAAACGTTGAGGTGACTGGCAAAAATTCAGCTACACTGTGCGGAGGGCCCGATTGCGAAGGGGAGATGCCTGGACCAACACTGTTTCTGCAAAATGAAAACGGAATGTTTATAGATCGCAGTGACCTGTTTGTAGATTTGCGTAATGTTCCTGGACAGTCTTTGGCGAGACAAAATTTAGTTGCTGACTTTAACGGTGACGATATTCCTGACCTGTTCGTTGCCGATCATGCAATTGGTCATCACGATGGCATTAGGGATAGTTATTTTCTGAGCCAACCCGATAGCACTTGGCTGGAAAGCTCAAACACACATCTGAGCGATCCAACCTACCAAATTTTTGACCACGGTGGCGCAGTTGGAGACATAGACGCAGATGGAGACGTAGACATTGTTCTCACCGAACTCGCAAACAGGCTGACTTGTTGGATCAACGATGGCTCTGGATCCATGTCTAGGCGGACATGTGGTGATGTAAATGCGTTCGCTATTGAGCTAGGCGATATGGATGGAGATGGTGACCTTGATTTGGTTCATGCCGGTCATGAATATGAAGTCTCTTCTCCCACAGGCATTGCTTTGAACGATGGCCGCGGCAATTTCACCCGTTCTATTCTGTTGCCCACAATTGAGAGTTGGGGAACGGTCCCTGAAGTGGGCCTGTGGGACCTGGATACGGATGGCGATTTCGACATCGTCTTGGCCCGCGCGGATATTTTATATGTTGGCACCGGTGTGCAAGTTATCGAGAACCTCGGCGATGGTTCCTATGGTTCCTCATTCTATCCAATCGTTACTGCGCCAGATGGCTACGTTGCAGAACATGAAGGTAATGAATGGAACAATTTCATTGAAAACTTTCGCTTTCATGATGTTGATGCGGATGGCCTTGTGGATGTGGCATTTATTGGCGGTGGGGGAGACGATCAACAAAACGCTCACATGGTCAGAGGGGCGTATCTCAAAAACCTTGGTGGATTGGCGTTTTCACACATTCCAGCGAATGATCCCACGAACCATGTGCTTCGTGTTCCTGGGAGCTTATTTGATGGAGTCGGCAGCCAAGGCAGAATTTTCAGTAACGCTAATATTCCTTTCGGCAATATCCATGCTGCCGCATTTGACGACTTCGTCAGTGACTACTCTGACCAGTCATTCTCCATGGATGATTTCTTCGCCTTAGATGCACCAATCGAGTTGCCAACGTCTGGCGCTGTCATCACAGCAATGGGCAATTTAGAGATTCATGATCGTGTTTTAGCGGGCAAATACGATGTTATTATCGAGTGGGCCGGTCGAGAGTTTGTCGCTACATTTTGCCAAGAGTATTACCCCCAGTCTGACTTTCTTGCAAACCGGCTGGTTTTGGGAGCGGATCAGGGTTTTGGTGGTTTTGATGAATTGGCACAGTTCGCAACTAACTCTTGCGCGTTCTATCAAAGCCGTGTCGCTGTCGGTGCTTGGGAGGCTGACCCCGCCATTTCTGTGACCGGCTTGAATGCTGTTTTAAACGATCTCAACCGTATAGAAGTCGGGTTAGAGCTGATTGTCAAAATGCCAATGCTAACCAACGAGCAGCGCAATGAAGTTCTCACTAATGTGGGTGGCCAAGTTGTAGATATGCTTGGAAATGAACAAAACATTGAAGTGGAGGAAAGCAACGGTCAGCCCAGTGCAGACGAAACATCAAGCTCGGTTTTCTACACCAGCTCTGCAGATGCCGTTTGTAGCAACGGCGAACCGGCAGCATTTCATGTTTATCGCACTGGCTCTGATCAATGGTTCGTATACCTACAGGGTGGTGGTCTAGCATCAAACGCTGAGGAGTATTTATCTCGTATCCCGGCCTGGACATCACCCCGCACTCAACCCGGCTATCTTCAGGACATGCCTGCCGTCGAAGATTTTCTTAACAAGGGTTATAATGTGGCGGTAATCCCATATTGCTCGAATGACCTATACCAAGGCGCTCACACACACACTATCCGCGGTGAAACGGTGTATTTCCACGGACGAGCAATTGTTGAAGCTGTCATCGATCAATTGGCTCCCGACTTATCAACTGCATCGCGCTTAGTATTTGGTGGCTCAAGTGCTGGCGCCGTTGGATTAGGCTACAATGCTGACTTGATTGCTCAATTTGAAAACCCATACCTGCTAGTAGATAGTTTTTGGCTTGATACTGAATCCAGAGCTGTCCGGGACAGTTGGAGCGGGCCTAATTGGGATGCAATCGAACAGTTTGTATATGCCAACATGCCAGAAGACTGTGGGTCGCAATGGGTTAGTTGTATGCCACAAAGAACACATTTTGACAGATACGGATTTGAGAACGTGTTCTTCATCTGGAATATGGGCGATCCTTACATGCGAGGCGATACCAACGCCAATAGAGCTAGCATAGAAAGTGATCTCGCCTACTACGGACAAGGCCTATCCATCCAAGACGGCGAAGCTTTACATCCAGAGTATGCCAATTGGGTTCACGGCATGCTGTTCAATGATTTCTATAATTTCCCATTAGACGGTGGCTCTCTGCAAGAGAGGATATGGGCATGGTTAAATTGAGCGACCTTACCCCAGTATGATGACGTGCCATCTTGGACCAAAATGAGGGGTTTGTGGTTATCCTAGCTGAATCCCGACTTTGGTCCAAGCGACATCAATAAAATAAGCTACTTAACACTACATTATTTTGGCGTGGAGGAGCCTCATGAGATCCCTCCAGACCCGAGCATCACACGGGTTCTCAAAAGTCTCTATGTATCGCTTGTGTTCTACAATCACACACACTCGGTAACGGCCACTTCATTCACCGTTACACTCAAGACCATCTTGTAGAGCCTCATAGTATTCCTGATCGGCCTTGCACCATGACCTCTTCCTATGGCCGCCAATAACATTGACGAAGACAAGGATGGCCGATTAGCAAAATAACCAAAACACTCTCTGCTTGTCCAAGCGGGTGCTTAGGCTAGGCCTCCATCGACCGTGCAAGCCAGCCCTCACTTCATCGTGAAATCTTACGCTCCTACACAGCAACGTGCACGCGCGTTGGGAAAGTGTGTCCCTGAATGTTCAAATGCATTGTAACTGCACATCCTTTCACAAGATCTGCAGAAACCAGCATAAGCCCTCGATATTGAAAGCGCATAGACATGCTGTGACAGTGAGTAGCTGCCTCTTGGTTCTTGGCCACCCACCAAGTTCCGCCTCAACCTTTCTCTCTGATGGCTTCTACAATTCAGAAGTCACAGGAGAGACTTTTAAAAACGTTTGGAGATCGAAATGAAAAAATTAGTAATCGGCGGCGCTTTTAGCTTAATTTCTGCATCAGCCTTTGCCGGAGTAATGCCTGAAGAACTTACAGAGCCGACAGTCCTCATGATGGAAACTATCACTGATAGCACCGTTGAAGCATCAGAGAACAATCCCTCAGCGCTGGATCAGTGGGTTTTATTTGCCTTCATGTCATTGATAATGCTGCTCTAATTATCAATAAAATTGCTGTCGAGCACGTTCTATCAAATCTAGCTCGGCAGCGCTCTGTTGCAGATCATAAATAAAAACGACACGCTGAAACCTCAGAATATACTCGCATCTGAAATTTACATTTGGTGGCAACCACGCTGCTGGACCATTTTCTGACTTCTGTCGGTTTACACTCTTTTCAACGGCAAATAGATTAACCGGATCATTTGAAAACCTGATCCGCTTTGCCCTACTCCATTTATAAGCACCACGGTCCCAACTGTATTTAAGCGGCACAAGATGATTTATATCAAGCTTTTTACTTTCGCGAAAAGTTTGCCCTGTGTACGGGTCTAGCCATCTACCACTCAAAATTCGGCATGTATTTCGAGATAGACTAACCACTGCTGTCGATAGTTTTTATAACAATTCATGGCGGGTGTTTTGGCAATCACAATCAGTATCGGACCATCCTCCAAAACTATCACGATCATATTTGGGTAACTCATCGGCGGCAGCAAGATGGGCAAATAAAAAAACAATCGTGAGACAAGCAGTCTTTGCCGATGCCGTTGAGAAGGCGCAAGGGGCTGGTGGCTCGCTAGCACATATCACAGGCACAGCTTCGAAGGTTGCAGAACAAGCATGCCCTATCACAGGAGTATTGACGCTATGGCGAAAAATCAATGCAGTAGAAGTCCAAATCCTGAAATCGAAAGCGCTTTGGCGCTCGCAAAGTTCTACTTGTTCGAGGCATCGTGCCTTGCCAGCGCTGCAGTCGTTTCTGCTGAAATTGATAACGCTGAAAGGTTTCGACAGTGACTTTTGGAAGGCTGGCCTGAACCAGAGGTTCTGGTGCGGGATGTCGTGCAGTTTGGCCCTAACGCTCTGTGTGAAACGCCAAAAGCTCGGGCAGCGCTTAGAATATTCGAAAAGCAAAGCTGGCTAGTAGCGCTCGATGCAGGAACGGTTGTCCGTGGGGTTCCCGGAAAGGAGGCGTGGAAGACCTAAACCTCATTGTATCCCGTCACGGGCTTTGAGACAGAGCGGCAGTTTTGCTTAGCGAGAGTTTTAGGTTCATCGTAGTCCTAGAAAGGATACGAGATGAGAACGAAGACAGGGCCGAACGGATCGGCTGACAA
>Ga0209199_1002810_pt1 | contig 18019 bp, 16 predicted proteins | sample COGITO_mtgs_1105_7_FD_184805 | JGI IMG/M metagenome (GOLD analysis project Ga0209199, IMG submission 184805) | Pelagic marine microbial communities from North Sea - COGITO_mtgs_110523 (SPAdes) (version 2) | ecosystem: Environmental > Aquatic > Marine > Epipelagic ...
AAATATGCTTTATTTAAGAATAAAATTTTTATATTTGCGCTCATTTTAAAAGCAATAAAAAAAATTATATTATGGCAAAGGAAAATTTTGATCGTTCCAAACCACACTTAAACATTGGTACTATTGGACACGTTGATCACGGTAAAACTACCTTAACAGCAGCTATCACAACTGTTCTAGCTAACGCTGGATTATCTGAAAAAAGAGATTTCGATACTATCGATAATGCTCCTGAGGAAAAAGAAAGAGGTATTACTATTAACACTTCACACGTTGAATACTCAACTGAAAATCGTCACTACGCACACGTAGATTGTCCAGGTCACGCGGATTACGTTAAGAACATGGTAACTGGTGCTGCACAAATGGACGGAGCTATACTTGTTGTAGCTGCAACTGATGGGCCTATGCCACAAACTCGTGAGCATATCCTTTTAGGACGTCAGGTTGGTATTCCAAGAATGGTCGTATTTATGAACAAAGTAGATATGGTTGATGATGAAGAATTACTTGAATTAGTTGATATGGAAATTCGTGAATTATTATCATTCTATGAGTATGATGGTGATAACGGACCTGTTATAGCTGGATCTGCTCTTGGAGCTCTTAACGGAGAACAAAAATGGGTTGATACAGTAATGGAATTAATGAAAGCTGTTGACACATGGATTGAATTACCAAAACGTGATGTTGATAAAGATTTCTTAATGCCAATTGAAGATGTATTTTCAATTACTGGACGTGGAACTGTTGCAACTGGAAGGATTGAAACTGGAATCGCTAATACTGGTGATGCTGTTGATATTATAGGTATGGGTGCTGAAAAACTTACTTCTACTGTTACAGGAGTTGAGATGTTCCGTAAGATATTAGAAAAAGGTGAAGCTGGAGATAATGCTGGAATACTTTTAAGAGGTATTGAAAAAGCAGATATCAAAAGAGGGATGGTTATATGCAAGCCTGGTTCTGTTAAACCTCATGCTAAATTTAAAGCGGAAGTTTATGTTCTTAAAAAAGAAGAAGGTGGACGTCACACTCCATTTCACAATAACTATAGACCTCAGTTCTATGTTCGTACAACAGATGTAACTGGTACTATTTCTCTTCCTTCTGGAGTTGAGATGGTTATGCCAGGTGATAACTTAACTATTCATGTTGAATTAATTCAACCAATTGCAATGAGTATAGGTTTAAGATTTGCTATCCGTGAGGGTGGTAGAACTGTTGGTGCTGGACAGGTAACTGAAATTTTAGATTAATTTTAACCCATAATATTTTGTTGAGGTATTCTGTTTTTTACAGAATACCTTAACTTATGTTTACGGGTTTAGCTCAGTTGGTAGAGCACTGGTCTCCAAAACCAGGTGTCGGGAGTTCGAGTCTCTCAACCCGTGCAAATAAAAAATATATGACAGGAATAATTACATATTTTAAAGAATCATTTGAAGAACTAAAAAACAATGTTACTCCTCCTACTTTTTCACAAGGTCAGAGTTTAACAATTTTAGTTGCGATTTTCTCAATTATATTTTCATTAATTATTTGGGGAATTGATTCGGTTTTTGGAGAAGTTATGAAAGTTTACTTTAATTTATTTAAATAATGTCAGAAGCAGTTATAGAAAATAAATGGTATGTTGTCAGAGCTGTAAGCGGACAAGAAAATAAAATCAAGTCTTATATCGAAAATGAGATATCAAGATTAGGATACGATAGTTTTGTTGATGAGATTTTGGTTCCTTCTGAAAAGGTAATCCAAATAAGAAAAGGTAAAAAGATAACTAAAGATAAAGTATATTTTCCAGGTTATATCATGATTAAAGCAAACCTTACAGGTGAAATACCTCACATTATTAAAGGTATTACTAATGTTATTGGTTTTCTAGGTGAAACTAAGGGTGGAGAGCCTGTACCACTAAGAAAAGCGGAAGTTAATAGAATGTTAGGTAAAGTTGATGAGTTATCTCTTCAAAATGAATCTAATATTATTATTCCTTTCACTACAGGTCAAAATGTTAAAGTAATTGATGGTCCTTTTAATGGATTTGATGGTACTATTGAAAAAATTAATGAAGAAAAAAGAAAACTTGAAGTAATGGTTAAGATATTTGGACGTAAAACTCCACTGGAACTTAGTTACATGCAAGTAGAAAAAATTTAATAAATGTTACAATGTTCTATAATTTATAGCTTCCACTTTTAAATTATAGTAAATTTTAAATTGTTAATATGGCAAAAGAAATAGGAAAAGTTGTTAAACTACAAGTAAGAGGCGGAGCTGCGAATCCATCACCACCAGTAGGGCCAGCATTAGGTGCTGCAGGTGTTAATATTATGGAATTCTGTAAGCAATTTAATGCTAGAACTCAGGATAAACCTGGTAAAGTTCTTCCAGTTGTTATAACTGTTTTCAAAGATAAATCTTTTGAATTTGTTATTAAAACCCCACCAGCTGCTGTTCAATTATTGGAAGCTGCTAAAGTTAAAAAAGGTTCTGGGGAGCCAAATATCAAAAAAGTTTCAAAAGTAACTTGGGATCAGGTTAAAACTATAGCTGAAGACAAAATGCAGGATTTAAATGCGTTTAATGTTGATTCAGCAATGAAAATGATAGCTGGAACGGCAAGATCAATGGGTATTAAAGTTAAAGGAGGTCAATCTCCAAGCTAATTTAAATTAAATGGGAAAATTAACTAAAAATAAAAAATCAGTTTCAGATAAATTTGAGCCAAACAAACTTTATAGTGTTGAAGAAGCATCAAATCTTATTAAAGAAATTACTACTACTAAATTCGACGCGTCTGTTGACTTAGCTGTTAGATTAGGAGTTGATCCTAAGAAAGCAAACCAAATGGTAAGAGGAGTTGTTTCTCTTCCACATGGTACTGGTAAAGACATGAAGGTTTTAGCGTTAGTAACTCCTGACAAAGAGCAAGAAGCTAAAGATGCTGGCGCAGACTTTGTTGGACTTGATGAGTATCTTGATAAAATTAAATCTGGATGGACTGATGTGGATGTTATTGTTACTATGCCAAGTGTCATGGGTAAATTAGGACCATTAGGTAGAGTGTTAGGCCCTAGAGGTTTAATGCCTAATCCTAAAACTGGTACTGTTACTATGGACATAGGTAAAGCTGTTTCTGAAGTTAAAGCTGGTAAAATTGACTTTAAAGTTGATAAAGCTGGAATAATTCATGCACCAATTGGAAAAGTTTCATTCTCTTCTGATAAAATATTAGGAAATGCTATTGAATTATTACAGACATTGAACAAGTTAAAGCCAACTGCCGCAAAAGGTATTTACATGAAAAGTATTTTTATGTCAAGTACTATGAGCCCTAGTTTAGCAATTGATCCAAAAATCTAGAATAAAAATGACAAGAGAAGAAAAATCAAAAGCAATTTCTGAATTAACTGAAAAATTAGGTGCAAGTACACACTTGTATTTAACTGACATTTCTGGTTTAGATGCGCAGGCTACTTCAAACTTAAGACGTGCATGTTATAAAGCAAACATTAGTTTGTCTATGACAAAAAACACGTTTCTTGATAAAGCAATGCAAGCATCAGATAAAGATTTTGGAGATCTTTCAACTATTTTAAAAGGAAACACATCAATTATGTTTTCTGAGGTTGGAAATGCTCCTGCAAAAGTTATTAAAGCTTTTAGAAAAAAATCTGAAAAACCGGTTTTAAAAGGTGCTTATATAGAAGAAAACGTTTATATAGGTGACGACCAATTAGAAGCATTAGTTAACATAAAATCTAGAGAAGAATTAATAGGAGAGATTATCTCATTATTACAATCTCCAGCTAAGAATGTTGTCTCAGCTTTACAATCTGGTGGTGGAAAGTTATCAGGAATACTTCAAACATTATCTAATAAATAATAGTTTGATTTTAAGAAAAATTAAAAACTAAAATTAAAAATTACAATAAAAAATAGAAAAATGGCAGATTTAAAAGATTTCGCAGAAAAATTAGTAAACTTATCAGTAAAAGACGTTACAGAATTAGCTGATATTTTAAAAAATGAATATGGTATCGAACCAGCAGCAGCGGCAGTTTCTGTAGCAGGACCAGCAGCCGGTGGCGGTGAAGCTGAAGAAGCGCAGACTGAATTTGATGTTATCCTTAAATCAGCAGGAGCTTCTAAACTAGCTGTTGTTAAACTTGTTAAGGAATTAACAGGATTAGGTTTAAAAGATGCTAAAGAACTTGTTGATGGTGCTCCTGGCGCAATCAAAGAAGGTGTAAGTAAAGATGAGGCTGAAGGTCTTAAAAAATCATTAGAAGAAGCTGGAGCTGAAGTTGAGCTTAAGTAAATTCTAATTAATTACAATTATAGTATAGATTTTAAGAATATTCTTAAAATCTATACCTATTTGTACATATGTGATATATGTGCTTTTTACATTTTATAACTAAATATAGTAGCTAGATGTCAACAAAAATTAACCCAAGATTAAATTTCTCTTCAATTAATAATCAAATTGAATATCCTGATTTTTTAGATATACAAATTAAGTCATTTCAAGATTTTTTCCAGTTAGAGACTAAATCTGAAGAAAGAGGAGATGAAGGTCTTTACAAGACTTTCATGGAAAATTTTCCAATAACAGATACAAGAAACCAATTTGTTTTAGAGTTTTTAGATTATTTTGTTGATCCACCTAGATATTCAATTCAAGAGTGTATAGAACGTGGACTTACTTACAGTGTTCCATTAAAGGCCAGATTAAGACTTTATTGTACTGATGAAGAACATGAAGATTTTGAAACTATTGTTCAAGATGTCTATTTAGGAACTATACCATATATGACACCAAGTGGTACTTTTTGTATAAATGGTGCTGAGCGTGTAGTAGTTTCTCAATTACACAGATCTCCAGGTGTTTTCTTTGGTCAATCTTTCCATGCAAATGGAACTAAACTTTATTCTGCTCGTGTAATCCCTTTTAAAGGTTCATGGATAGAATTTGCTACTGATATTAACAGTGTAATGTATGCATATATTGACAGAAAAAAGAAATTACCAGTAACTACACTATTTAGAGCTATTGGTTATGAAAGAGACAAGGATATTCTTGAAATTTTTGATTTAGCTGAAGAAATTAAAGTATCAAAATCAGGCTTAAAAAAATATCATGGCCGTAAATTAGCCGCTAGAGTTTTAAATACTTGGTATGAAGATTTTGTCGATGAAGATACTGGTGAGGTTGTTTCAATTGAAAGAAATGAGATTGTTCTTGACAGAGATACAATTATCGACGCAGATAATGTTGAAGAGATTCTAGAATCTGGAGCTAAAACTATATTATTACATAAGACTGTTTCTGATCAAGGTGATTATGCTATAATACACAATACACTACAAAAAGACCCTACTAATTCAGAAAAAGAAGCTGTAGAACACATTTATAGACAATTAAGAAATGCTGAGCCACCAGATGAGGAAACTGCTAGAGGAATAATTGATAAATTATTTTTTAGTGATCAAAGGTACAGTTTAGGTGAAGTTGGTAGATATAGAATGAACAAGAAACTTGGTCTTAATGTAGACATGAGTAAACAAGTTCTTACTAAAGATGATATCATTACTATTATTAAATACCTAATCGAATTAATTAATTCAAAGGCAGAAATTGATGATATTGATCACTTATCTAATAGACGTGTAAGAACTGTTGGAGAACAATTATCTTCTCAATTCGGTGTTGGTTTAGCTAGAATGGCTAGAACTATTCGTGAGCGAATGAATGTTAGAGATAATGAAGTTTTTACTCCAATTGATTTAATTAACGCCAAAACACTATCATCTGTGATTAACTCATTCTTTGGAACAAATCAGTTGTCTCAATTTATGGATCAAACGAACCCTTTAGCTGAAATAACTCACAAAAGAAGATTGTCAGCACTAGGACCTGGTGGATTATCTAGAGAGCGTGCCGGATTTGAAGTTAGAGATGTACATTATACACATTATGGTAGATTATGTCCAATCGAAACTCCTGAGGGACCTAATATTGGATTAATTTCTTCTCTTAGTGTATTTGCTAAAGTTAACAATATGGGATTCATCGAAACTCCATATAGAAAAGTTTCTAAGGGTGTGGTGGATTTAAAATCTGATCCAATTTACCTAAGTGCTGAAGAAGAAGAAAATAAATTAATTGCACAGTCTAACTTAGCAGTAGATAAAAAAGGTAAGATTATTGAAGAAAAAGTTATTGCCAGACAAGAAGGCGATTTTCCTGTAATTGAGTCTAAGGAAGTTCATTATACTGATGTAGCTCCAAACCAAATTTCATCAATTTCAGCATCACTGATTCCTTTCTTGGAACATGATGATGCAAACAGAGCACTTATGGGTTCCAATATGATGAGACAAGCAGTTCCTTTATTATTACCTCAATCTCCAATTGTGGGTACAGGTTTAGAGAAATCGGTTGCCTCTGATTCAAGAGTCTTAATTAATGCCGAAGGTAATGGAGTAGTATTATATGTTGACGCTGAAAAAATTACTATTAAATACAGTAGATCCAAAGAAGAAGCATTAGTAAACTTTGATAGTGATGAAAAAACTTATTATTTAACTAAGTTTAGAAAAACTAATCAAGGTACTTCAGTTAATCTAAAATCAATTGTTTCTAAAGGTGATAAAGTAAAGAAAGATCAAGTATTATGTGAAGGATACGCTACCCAAAAAGGTGAGCTTGCCCTTGGAAGAAATATGAAAGTTGCTTTTATGCCTTGGAAAGGATATAATTTTGAAGATGCAATAGTTATTTCTGAAAAAGTTGTTAGAGATGATGTTTTTACTTCCATACATATTGATGAATATTCACTTGACGTAAGAGATACAAAACTTGGAAATGAAGAATTAACAAATGATATTCCTAATGTTTCAGAAGAAGCTACAAAAGATCTAGATGAAAACGGAATGATTCGTGTTGGTGCAGAAATTAAACCAGGGGATATTTTAATTGGTAAAATTACTCCCAAGGGTGAAAGTGACCCAACTCCTGAAGAAAAGTTATTAAGAGCAATTTTTGGCGATAAGGCAGGTGATGTTAAAGATGCATCATTAAAAGCTTCACCTTCTCTAAATGGAGTAGTGATTAATAAAAAACTATTTTCAAGGGCTGTCAAAGACAAAAGAAAACGAGCACAAGATAAAATTGATATCAAAGAGCTAGAAGATAATTTTGATATAAAATTTGAAGATTTAAGACAAATTTTAATTGAAAAGTTATTTTCAATCTTATCTGGTAAAACAGCTCAAGGTATTTCAAATGATCTTGGTGAAGATGTTTTTCCAAAAGGAAAAAAATTCACATTAAAAATGTTAAATTCAGTTGATGATTATGCACATTTAACAATGGGTAAATGGACAATGGATGACAAAGCAAATAAGCTAGTTTCAGAACTTATCCATAACTATAAAATTAAAGAAAATGATATGCAAGGTTCTCTTAGAAGAGAGAAGTTTACTATCTCCGTTGGAGATGAATTACCAGCTGGAATTATTAAGTTAGCTAAAGTTTATATCGCTAAAAAGAGAAAGCTAAAAGTTGGTGATAAAATGGCAGGACGTCATGGAAATAAAGGAATTGTAGCTAGGATTGTAAGGCAAGAAGATATGCCATTTTTAGAAGATGGAACACCTGTCGATATTGTTTTAAACCCATTAGGAGTACCTTCTAGAATGAATATTGGTCAAATTTATGAAACTGTTCTAGGATGGGCTGGCCAAAACTTAGGGAGAAAGTACGCTACACCTATATTTGATGGTGCTACCATAGATCAAATTAATGAATTAACAGATGAAGCTGGTATTCCTAGATTTGGACACACTTACTTATATGATGGTGGTACTGGTGATAGATTTGATCAACCTGCAACTGTCGGAGTTATTTATATGTTGAAATTAGGACATATGGTTGACGACAAAATGCATGCTAGATCTATAGGTCCATACTCATTAATTACTCAACAACCACTTGGTGGTAAAGCACAATTTGGTGGACAAAGATTTGGTGAAATGGAAGTTTGGGCTTTAGAAGCTTATGGAGCGTCAAGTACACTCCGTGAGATTCTTACTGTAAAATCTGATGATGTCATAGGTAGAGCAAAAACTTATGAAGCAATTGTCAAAGGAGACCCAATGCCTAAGCCAGGCTTACCAGAATCTTTTAATGTTTTAATGCATGAATTAAAAGGTTTAGGATTAGACATAAGATTAGAAGAATAAATAAAATATTTTATCAAATAGATACCCATTATTATGGCAAGAAAACAAGATAACCCAGTAGTTAAGTTTAATAAAATATCAATAGGTTTAGCTTCACCTGAATCAGTTTTATCTGCTTCAAAAGGAGAGGTTCTTAAACCTGAAACTATCAATTATAGAACTCACAAACCTGAAAGAGATGGATTGTTTTGTGAAAGAATTTTTGGTCCTGTAAAGGATTTTGAATGTGCTTGTGGTAAATACAAAAGAATTAGATACAAAGGAATTGTATGTGATAGATGTGGAGTTGAAGTTACTGAGAAGAAAGTGAGAAGAGACAGAGTAGGTCATATAAACCTAATTGTCCCTGTTGCACACATATGGTATTTTAGATCGTTACCCAACAAGATTGGTTATTTATTAGGTTTACCTTCTAAAAAACTTGACATGATTATTTACTACGAAAGATATGTAGTAATTCAAGCTGGAGCTGCAGTCAATGCTGAAGCAGAGCCGTTGAAAAAAATGGATTTTCTTTCTGAAGAAGAATATTTAGATATAATGGATGCACTTCCACCAGAAAATCAATATTTAGATGACACAGATCCTGAAAAATTTATTGCTAAAATGGGTGCTGAATGCTTAATCGAATTATTATCTAGAATAGATTTAGATGAGTTATCTTTTGAACTAAGAAATAAGGCTAATACAGAAACTTCAAAGCAAAGAAAAACAGAAGCTTTAAAAAGATTACAGGTAGTTGAGTCTTTTAGAGAAGCTAATTTAAATAGAGAAAATTTACCTGAGTGGATGATAATGAAGGCAATTCCTGTCATTCCACCCGAGTTAAGACCTTTAGTTCCATTAGATGGAGGTAGATTTGCTACATCTGATTTAAATGATTTGTATAGAAGAGTAATTATTAGAAATAATAGACTAAAAAGATTAGTGGAAATTAAAGCTCCAGAAGTCATTTTAAGAAATGAAAAGAGAATGTTACAAGAATCTGTAGATTCATTGTTTGATAATACTAGAAAGTCTTCGGCTGTAAAAACAGATTCAAATAGACCATTAAAATCATTATCTGACTCTCTTAAGGGTAAGCAAGGTCGATTCCGTCAAAATTTGTTAGGTAAAAGAGTTGATTATTCAGCTAGATCAGTGATTGTAGTTGGTCCTGAATTAAAGTTATTTGAGTGTGGGATACCAAAAAATATGGCTGCTGAGCTATACAAGCCTTTTGTAATTAGAAAATTAATTGAAAGAGGTATTGTAAAAACTGTAAAGTCAGCTAAAAAAATTATAGATAAAAAAGAACCTGTAGTTTGGGATATATTAGAAAATGTTTTAAAGGGACACCCAGTTCTTTTAAATCGTGCTCCAACACTACACAGACTTGGTATACAAGCATTTCAGCCTAAATTAATTGAGGGAAAAGCTATTCAATTACACCCATTAGTATGTACAGCATTTAATGCTGATTTTGATGGAGATCAAATGGCTGTTCATTTACCGTTAGGACCTGAAGCAATTCTTGAATCTCAGTTACTAATGCTTGCTTCCCATAATATTCTAAATCCAGCAAACGGATCCCCTGTTACTGTACCTTCTCAAGATATGGTTTTAGGTTTATATTATATGACTAAACTAAAATCTTCTACAAAACAAGTTAAAGTTATTGGAGAGGGTTTAACATTTTATTCCCCTGAGGAAGTTATAATAGCTTACAACGAAAAAAGAGTTGACTTAAATGCATCAATTAAAGTTAAAACTGAAGACTTTAATGATAATAAAGAATTAGTAAAACAAATAATTGAAACTACAGTAGGAAGAGTTTTATTTAATGAAAAGGTTCCTGCAGTAGCTGGATATATTAATGAGGTTTTAACAAAGAAATCTCTAAGAGATATTATTGGTGATATACTTAAAGTTACAAGTGTACCTGAAACAGCTGCGTTCCTTGATGAAATTAAAACATTAGGATATAAATTTGCATTTCAAGGTGGATTATCTTTTAGTTTAGGTGATATTATTATACCACCAGAAAAGCATACTATGATAGCTAAAGCAAATAAAGAGGTTGACGCTATTAAGGCTAATTATAATATGGGTCTAATAACAAATAACGAAAGATACAATCAAGTTATTGACATCTGGACTTCTACTAATGCTGAGTTAACTGAGTTATCTATGAAGAGGATTAGAGAAGATCAACAAGGATTTAACTCTGTATATATGATGCTTGACTCTGGAGCCAGAGGATCAAAAGAGCAAATTCGCCAATTAACTGGGATGAGAGGATTAATGGCTAAGCCAAAAAAATCAAATGCTGGTGGAGGTGAAATTATTGAAAATCCAATTCTTTCTAATTTTAAAGAAGGTTTATCAATTTTAGAGTATTTTATTTCTACTCACGGTGCAAGAAAAGGTCTAGCAGATACTGCTCTTAAAACAGCCGATGCAGGATATTTAACCAGAAGGTTAGTTGATGTTGCACAAGATGTAATAGTTAGTTCTGAAGATTGTGGTACTTTAAGAGGCATATCAGTCACAGCCTTAAAGAAAAATGAGGAAGTTGTTGAAAAATTAAAGGAAAGAATTGTTGGTAGAACATCTTTACAAGATGTAATCGACCCTGTCACAGGAGAATTATTAGCTTCTGCTGGTGAACACATTTCTGATGAAATTGCAGCTAAAATTGAAGAATCTTCAATTGAAGCAGTTGATGTACGATCTGCGTTAACTTGCGAGGCTAAAAAAGGTATCTGTACCAAATGTTATGGTAGAAACTTAGCAACTGGAAAGATTGTTCAAAGAGGTGAAGCTGTTGGAGTAGTAGCAGCACAATCTATTGGAGAACCAGGAACTCAGCTTACACTAAGAACTTTCCACGTTGGTGGTATTGCAGGTAATATTTCTGAAGAAAATAAATTAGTAACTAAATTTACTGGTAAAGCAGAAATTGAAGACTTTAAAACTGTTTTAGGTAAAGATAATGATGGTAACGACGTTAACGTTGTAATTTCAAGAACATCTGAATTAAAAGTTGTAGATACCAAAACAGGCTTAGTTTTAAGTACAAACAATATACCTTATGGTTCTTTTGTTTACATTAAGAATGGACAAAAAGTTAAAGCTGAAACCTTAGTATGTCAGTGGGATCCATACAATGGTGTTATTATCTCCGAGTTTGCTGGTAAAGTAAGTTTTGAAAATATTGAACAAGGCTTAACATATCAGGTTGAAATTGATGAGCAAACTGGTTTCCAAGAAAAAGTTATATCTGAATCTAGAAATAAAAAATTGATTCCAACTTTACACATTAATGATTTAAAAGGTAATATTATTAGATCATATAATTTACCAGTTGGAGCACATTTAATGATTGATGATGGTGAAGATATAAATATTGGTAAAGTACTTGTTAAAATTCCAAGAAAATCTGCAAAAGCAGGTGATATTACTGGTGGACTTCCTAGAGTTACTGAACTATTTGAAGCTCGAAATCCTTCAAACCCAGCTATTGTTAGTGCAATTGATGGTGTGGTATCTTTTGGAAAAATTAAAAGAGGTAACCGTGAAATTATTGTAGAGTCTAAAAATGGTCTCATTAAAAAATATCTTGTAAAGCTTTCTAATCAGATTTTAGTTCAAGAAAATGATTTTATTAAAGCTGGTATGCCAATGTCAGATGGATCTATTACTCCAAACGATATATTAAACATCAAAGGGCCTTCAGCTGTTCAACAATACTTAGTAAATGAAGTTCAAGAAGTTTACCGATTACAAGGTGTAAAGATAAATGATAAACACTTCGAAGTTGTTGTAAGACAAATGATGAGAAAAGTAAGAATCCAAGATTCTGGAGATACTATATTTTTAGAAGACCAATTAGCTCACAAATCAGATTTTATTCAAGAAAATGATTCTATATTTGGTATGAAAGTAATTGAAGATTCTGGTGAATCTGAAAACTTAAAAGCAGGTCAAATAATATCAGCTCGAGAATTAAGGGATGAAAATTCAATCCTTAAAAGAGAAGACAAAAAGTTAGTTGTTGCTAGAGATGCAAGTCCAGCGACTGCTACTCCAATTCTTCAAGGAATTACAAGAGCTTCATTACAAACCAAATCATTTATTTCTGCTGCCTCTTTCCAAGAGACTACTAAAGTTTTAAATGAGTCGGCTGTTAATGGTAGAATTGATAATTTAGAAGGCTTAAAAGAAAATGTTATCGTTGGTCATAGAATTCCTGCAGGAACCGGATTACGTAAATATGAAGATATTTTAGTTGGTTCTAAAGAGGAAATTGAAGAACTTAATAAGGTTAAAGAAGAAGAAGAATTAAATATTAATTAATTATAATTTTTCATGAGTAACAACGATAGTAAACCCAAGTCTAATATAAACATTGAAATTGATGAAAAAATAGCTGAAGGAACATATTCAAATCTAGCTATTATTAATCATTCCGTTTCAGAGTTTGTTTTAGACTTTATATGTATTATGCCTGGTACCCCTAAAAATAAGGTTAAATCAAGAATTATTATTACCCCTCAGCATGCTAAACGTTTAGTAAAGGCTTTGAATGATAATGTTGTTAGATTTGAAAAGAAACACGGAGAAATTAAAGAAAATCAACAGCCACCAAATGTCCAGCTTAATTTTGGACAAACAGGTGAAGCGTAAGTTTTAAAACTCTGATGAATTGTGAAATTGTATAGTTGGGTATTTTTCAATAGTCATATTTAATGAAAATACAGAGTCAGCTAAGAACACTAGATTACCGTTCTTATCTTTAGCTAAATATCTCTGTTTTATCCTTTTAAACTCCATAAACTCATCTCCTTTTTTGTTTTTACACTCAATCCAGCATGCTTTAAATACATTTAGGTTTTCATAGCTACATTTAGCTCCATATTCGTGTTCTAGCCTGTACTGAATAACTTCGTACTGTAGAGCTCCAACAGTGCCAATGACTTTTCTACCGTTTAGATCTAGTGTAAATAGTTGTGCAACACCCTCATCCATCAATTGGTTAATCCCTTTTGATAGTTGTTTACTTTTCATTGGATCAGCATTGTTTATATACCTAAAATGTTCAGGTGAAAAACTTGGTATTCCTTCGTAAACTAAATTTTCACCTGAAGTTAATGTGTCTCCTATTTTAAAATTTCCTGTATCATGAAGTCCTACTATATCTCCGGGGTAAGAAATGTCAACAATTTCTTTCTTATCTGCAAAAAATGCATTTGGACTAGAGAATTTTAATTTTTTTGACAATCTCACATGTAAGTATGGAGTATTCCTTTTAAATTCTCCAGAAACAATCTTTATAAATGCTAATCGATCTCTATGTTTTGGATCCATATTAGCATGAATTTTAAATACAAAACCTGTAAATTTATCTTCATCAGGTTTTACAATTCTAACTGAACTTTCCTTTGGCTGCGGAGTAGGAGCTATATCAATAAAACAGCGTAATAAATCCTCTACCCCGAAATTATTTAATGCTGAACCAAAAAATACTGGTTGAATCTTGCTCATTAAATATTCATTTTTATCAAATTTTGGATATACCATATCAAGTAATTCTACATTTTCTATAAATTGATTATTTAAATCTGAACTTATATTATCTTTTACTTGGTCTTTTTCTATGAACTTTATTTCATTTCCTTTGAGTAGAGAAACCGTATTTTCAAAAATGTTATATATCCCAGAAAAATCATATCCCATCCCGATAGGAAAACTTAAAGGACACACTTTTAATTTTAATTTTAATTCAATTTCGTCCAAAAGATCAAAAGCATCTTTTCCTTCTCTATCTAATTTATTAATAAACACTATAATAGGAATTTGTCTCATTTTACAAACCTCAACAAGTTTTTCAGTTTGTTCCTCAACTCCTTTCGCAACATCAATAACTACGATTACACTATCAACAGCAGTTAGTGTTCTGTATGTATCTTCAGCAAAATCTTTATGACCTGGTGTATCTAAAATATTTATTTTTATTCCTTTATATTCAAATGCTAAAACAGAGGTTGCGACAGAAATTCCTCTCTGTCTTTCTATTTCCATAAAGTCACTTGTAGCCCCTTTTTTTATTTTATTACTTTTTACAGCTCCAGCTTCTTGAATAGCACCACCATATAATAATAATTTTTCAGTAAGAGTTGTTTTACCAGCATCTGGATGAGAAATTATCCCAAAAGTTCTTCTTCTTTTAATTTCCTCATTAAAATTCATTGAGATATTTTTTGCTAATATAAGCTTTATGCTATGATCATTTTATCAAAAAAAAAGCTTTTTTATTTATTTACAACACTTATTAAATAATTGTTATTATTTTAGCACTTTATGATTGAAGATAAAGTAATATTAGTTGATAACAATGATAATCAGATTGGTTTGATGCCAAAGTTAGAGGCTCACGAAAAAGGTGTATTACATCGCGCATTTTCTGTATTTATTTTTAATAATCATGGAGAATTAATGTTGCAAAGAAGAGCATTAACTAAGTATCATTCGCCTGGCTTATGGACAAATACATGTTGTAGTCATCAAAGAGATGGTGAATCTAACATTAGTTCAGGTAAAAGAAGATTGAATGAAGAAATGGGGTTTGATACTGAATTATTTGAAAAAACATCTTTTATTTACAAAGCTAAGTTTGATAATGGATTAATTGAGCATGAATTTGATCATGTTCTAGTTGGTAGTTATAATTATTCTCCAATTATTAATTCCATCGAAGTTGATAGTTGGAAATGGATGAGTTTGGAGAACATTAAAAAGGACATTAATGACCATCCTGATAACTATACAGCTTGGTTTAAAATAATTTTTGAAAAATATTATAAATATATAAGTCAATAATATGAAAGTCAAAGTTTCTAGAAAAGCACATTTTAATTCAGCCCACAGATTATATAATAGTAATTGGAGTGATGAAAAAAACAAGGATACATTTGGTAAATGCAATAACCAGAACTATCACGGACATAATTATGATTTAATTGTCAGTGTTACTGGATTAATTGATCCTGAAACTGGCTATGTGATGGATGTTTCTATATTAAAAAATATAATTAAGGACCATGTTGAATCTGTACTAGATCACAAGAATTTGAATCTGGATGTACCCTACTTCAAAGATATCATTCCATCTGCTGAAAATATCTCTATTTTTATATATGATATTATCAAAACTCATATAAAAAATGATTTAGAGTTAGAGGTAGTTTTATATGAAACTCCTAGAAATTTTGTAACCTACAACGGAAATTAATGGAAAACAAGTTTGAAAATATTGAGAAAAAAATTAAAGAACTAGGGTTCCGTATTAATTCAAAAGATTTCAATCGCCCATGGGGTGGTTTCTTAGTTATTGATGAAACTCAATCGAATAAGTTTATTGAGTATTTTTTCGAAAACTTAGATATGAACTTAATTACTAAAGGTTTAAAGCTTAGCCCTAAAATATTAATTGTTAAACCACTATCAAGATTATCTTGGCAATACCACTTTAGAAGATCAGAAATATGGAAAGTATTTGAAGGAGAAGTAGCAGTTGTAAGATCTGATAACGATAATGAGCAGCCTAAAAATATATTTTCAAAAGGAAGTTTGATAACGTTAAAGCAAGGTGAAAGACACAGGTTAATAGGTTTAAATGACTTTGGAGTTATTGCAGAAATATGGCAACATACAGATGTAAATAACCCCTCTGATGAAAATGATATAGTCAGGATTCAAGATGATTATGGTAGATAAAGATATTTTATAGATAACCTTTAGTTTATTTATATTCTTAGCCTTATTTTTACAGATGAAAAAACAAACAAATGGCAAATATTAGAAATTTAAAAAAAGATATTAATTACGTTTTAGGAGATATAATTGAGGCTGTATATAGCTGGGAGTATCTTAATCTAGATAAAGACACCAAAAAAAGTGAAAAAATCATTGATGAGGCTATAAAGGTTTTTGATGATTTAATCCTTGAGGTTAATCAAAAAGATGTGGAGAACAAAAAAACACATTTTAAAAATATTAATGCTAAACTTGAAAAAAATGGTAGAGCATTAATAGAAAAAATTAATAAGCTTTAGTTTATTGATCTTCAATCACAATTTTTTCTTTCAATAAAACACCGTATTTTGATTCCTTTATATTTTTATCTAGGGAGCTATATATGGTATCTAAGTATTTTTGATTTGTTTCATATAAAAACTTACTAGCAACAAATGGTGCTATTTCACTATTAACGTTATTTAAAGAAAAATTGATTATAAAATACATTTCCCTTTTTCTAAGATTAACCAATTCCTTACTAATAATATTTGTCATCTCATCATTTCCATATACTTCAATTTGATTTTTAATCAGATTTAAATTCTGTTCTTTAAATTTTATCATCATTGTATTGAAATATTCAAGTCTTTCTTGTTGTGCAGATCCATCAAATTTAGATTCATAACTAAATCTTTTGAGATTTGTTTTGAAATTAGTAATTCCTTTATTTGCAAAAAACTCAACTTCATCGTCATAAATCCCAGATTTAGTTAATTTAATTTTTAATACTTCAGGTTCATTTAAAAAACTACTTAAAGTAAATTCAGAGGTTCCATTTAGATTTATAGAGTCCAATGTCACCTCACTACCATTTACTGATTTGGTAAGTAGTATCGTTCCTTTTTTTAGACCTTTAATATCTCCATTTAAATGAAAATTATTTTTTGGTGAACATGAACTTATTATTATAAGTAGTAATAAATATTTTTTCATAATTATATATCTAGCCAGTAAGTAAGTTTTAAATTGATTGATCTGCTTTTTATTCTCGGCACGAATAAATTATCATATCTATCTTCAGTGTAGTAGTTATCACTGTATACCAAAAACAAATCAGATAATGGTGCAAACCTCCATTGTAATCTTGTATTTAGACTAAGGTTTTCCCTTTGACTACTGTATTGGACTAATGTTGCCCAATATAAGTTTTTTGTAAAGGTATAATCAATCCTTGGTGCAACTAAAAGAATATTTGCATTTGGATAAGGGTTAGGAAGATTGATTTTATCATAGCTTATTTGTATTGAACTATTAAACCTTGGTTGTACTCTATAAGAGAATCTAAGATCAATAGATTTTATTTTACCGTTAAAAAATTCACCAAATGATGGAGTCACAGTGTATGAAAAATCTTCAGAGTATGGCGAACTATAATAAGCTTCAAAATTTGTAAAGCTGTATTCACTTCCTATTGGTAATGGAATCCCATTTGTTCTTGTTGGGTCAAAATCTCTGTAAAGATGGGTAAATCTGTTTTTAACTACAGCGCCCATTGTTGAACTATCATTTTGGTTTGCACCCCATCTTGCTATAAGAAAACGATCTGAAAGTTCATTATTTAATTCAGGTCTCCAAATAAATACTGGAGTGACTTCTAAGCTATGAGTTTGAATTTTTTTGTTTTCTGGCCAGAATTTGTACTTAAAGTTTGGATTGATTTTTATTATACCAGTCCTTTTTATATATCCTAACTCTGAATTAAAATTATCTCCTACATATAACCCACTCATTCTAAAACTAATATTTTTGGTGTTATAATTTGTATTTACTCCAACTGAAATGTCCTTGTCTTTGTACTCTTCTGTAAAAGATTTATGTATGTAATATTTACCATTCCATTTGTTATCTTTCGAAGCTAAATTATAGTCAATACCTAAAAGTCTATTATAGTCATTTCCATTTTCAGAAAAATCATAATTTTTAGTTG
>Ga0209199_1002813_pt1 | contig 18010 bp, 15 predicted proteins | sample COGITO_mtgs_1105_7_FD_184805 | JGI IMG/M metagenome (GOLD analysis project Ga0209199, IMG submission 184805) | Pelagic marine microbial communities from North Sea - COGITO_mtgs_110523 (SPAdes) (version 2) | ecosystem: Environmental > Aquatic > Marine > Epipelagic ...
CTTGATTTTGCCAAAGCTCTAAAGATTCTTTTAACAATTCTTCGTTTCCTTTGTCTATTTTATTAATAAGTAATAGAACAGGAATCTTGGCACTAGTAATCTTATTGAAAAACGTTTCATCTTTTAACGCTTTCTCACCCAATTCTACCAAGTAAAGTAATACATCGGCATCTTCAAAAGCAGACTTCACAAATCCCATCATGCTTTCTTGTAATTGATAAGCAGGCTTTATTATTCCGGGAGTATCACTCAAAATCATTTGAAAATCATCTCCATTAACAATCCCCAAAATACGATGACGAGTCGTCTGAGCTTTGGAAGTAATAATAGAAAGTCGTTCTCCTACAAAAGCATTCATCAAGGTACTTTTTCCAACATTTGGGTTTCCAATAATATTAACAAATCCCGCTTTATGAGTCATACACTATTATTTCCTGCAAAGATAAGCTAAACTCTTAATTTAACCTCAAACCCATCGAACAAAACAGTGATGTTTGTTAGTGTTGTATATAAAATTCATGCAGCTAAAGGATTTGATGAAATGAGTACAAAAATTTAATGGATAAATATTGAACGTAATAGGTTTAGTTGTTATTAATTTACAATAGTTGAGTTATAGGTGCAGGTAAAAAATCGTTACAGCATATAAACTCTATTAATCGCTTTCGCATGTTTTATTATGCTGTTTGAATTTAATAAATCAAGTTAAAGAATTGGAACTCCGTTTGAAACTAAAGATATTGAAGCAACTTCATAAATATCTGTTTTAAAATTTACCAAATTAGGATGTGTTACAATACCTTTCCAAAGATCAGAATTTAAATAGTTATTTAAATCATCCTGATTTTTAAAATAATACACGCCTCCAAAAACACCATTTTCAACATTACCAATAAAGGTTTTTCCAATTAAACCATCAATTTTTCCAGGTGAAAAATTAGAAACAACCTCTGAACCTAATTCAGCATGTGCTTCTAAAGTCATATCCTCTAATTCATAGTTAACAACCAAAACACTCATTCCTTCTGGAGCTTTTATTTTTTCTGTATTTCTAATAGCTGCATTACCATTACTTAAATCAGAAATAGAAGCAATCCCATAGCTATCTGTTTTAAAATTTATCAAGTTGGGATGTGATGCAATACCTTTCCATAGTTCAGAATTTAAATAAGTATCTAACGATTTTTGGTTTTCAAAATAATAAACACCTCCAAAAACACCATTATCAACATTACCGATAAATGTTTTTCCAATTAAACCATCAATTTTACCAGGCGAAAAATTAGAAACAACCTCTGAACCTAATTCGGAATGTGCCTCTAAGGTCATGTCTTTTAATTCATAATTCACTATTAATAGGGCCGTGTTTTCTTTTATAACAGCGAGTTCTTTCACTTTTTTAGTTTTGTTATTACAAGATATTGTCAAAAAAAGTACGGTCAAGAATAAAATATTTCTCATTTGCATAACGATTATTTTTGTATTGTTATGTAATGTAATGATAAATAAATTAAAGTGCCTTTAACTCTTTAACAAATTTAAGATATCCTTTAATTTTTTCTTCTTTAAATATTTTCGGATTACTTGTGATAGCAGACTTAATAGCAATTTGAGATTCATCTAAAACAGATTCATCTATGGAATGAATAGAAAATAAATACATTTCAATTACAATATTTAATGTTGACATCCCTTTATCTAGGGCAATGTAACGGGTACTTTTTTTTGTACCTAAAGGTGTAATTTTTTCGAGAAATCCTTCTTTTACTAGAAAATCTAATCTGGTAGTAAGAATATTAGTAGCTATTTTTTCTTTTGAGGACCTAAATTCTTTAAATCTGGATTTTTTATGTAAAATAACATCCCTCATTATAAGAAGCGACCATTTATCTCCAATAAGATTTGTAGAACGTGCTATTGCACAAGTATATTTTTTGGAGGAATTTGCCATGTAATTCTAAATTTCTTGTTTAAAACATCAAACAATAAAATTTTTAGTTATTAAAAAATTTATATTTATTAGGGTTAAAAAGTCAAATATAAACCAAAAATTAGTTGTGTAACGCAATCAGTTTTTATTATATTTGTTTTTAACTAAGATTTAACAATAAAACAAATAATTTATGAAAAATACCCTAATTATCACTTCTTTATGTGTTACAATGATTGCTAATGCTCAATGGGTCAATAATACTTCTTGCAATAAAAAAGGAGCCATTATTGCTAATCAAGCAATAGAATATGCAATGAATTTAGAATATATGGCCGCTTTTGGTGCTGCTAATTCAGCATTATTAATAGATGAAAATTGTGGTTGTGCACAACTAACCTTGGCATTTATTAGTAGTTCAAACTCAGAATGGGGAAGTAGAACAACAAAAATTAAAGAAATTAATGAAACTAAATTAAGTGCAGAAGAAAAAGCCTGGTATAATTATATGTTAGCCTCTTCAGAGGAACAAAAAGCTTTAGATAAAACTCTTGCAAGTCAATTTCCAAAGAGTCCATTAATAAATTACTTAACTACCTCTTTGCAGGATTTTAATTCTTTTAAAGCTTTTGCTGAAAAATTCCCTTTATACTCTTCCTCAGCCTATAACATGATATCTTATGGCTATATGAACGGAAGTTTCGGAAAAGAAGATTCAGCTAAAGCTATGGAGTATGTTAAAATGTCTCAAAATATGCATGATGGTCCAAATTCATATGATTCAATGGGAGAACATTATGCTGCAATGGGAGATTACGAAAATGCATTAAACACTCAACTTAAGGCAATCGATTTTGCAACCTTTGCGTCTCCATATGCAACTAAAGCTCAACTGTATTATGCTAAAACCGAACAAGAAAAAATAAGTGAAAAAATTATAGCAAATCAAGAAGAAATGCAAAAAGCAATTTTGGGTGGGGATTATGAGTCATACAAAAAGTTTGAACATCCAGAGATTAAAGTTTCTACAGGAGACTCTAATTTAAATCCTTTTTATATTTACACCAAAGAGGATCTTTTAAAAGGCAATGGTTTAACTTGGGATTACTTCAAGCTCTCTAATATGGAAACTTACTTTTCCCCTGATATGAAAACTGCTGTAATTACATTTGTTGCAGATGGTAATTATACCATTACAGAAACCAACGAAACTGTTCCTTATGCAACAAGAGCATCAGCAACTTGGACTAATACCGATGATGGATGGAAAATATTACATACATCGTATGCTCCAAGAAAAGGAAAAAATGGTCTTCCAGAATAAATTAAAACACGTATCATAAATAATCACAAAACATTTAAAAACATGAAAAATATTTTATTTTTAATACTACCACTCTTATTTCTTACAAGTTGCTCTAATTCGAACTCTAAGTATGCTAAAAATTTAGCGACCGCAAAGCAACTATTTAAATTGCATGGTGAAGAAAATATAGACGAACAACTAAAGCTAGTTAGTAAAGAAATTAAAGTTGAACTACCTTTTTATGGTTCTGATATTGTTGGATATGAAACATATACTTCCATGCTAAAAGGTTACCATGATGCTTTTGATGACATCAATTATACCGCTGAACTATGGCTTCCTGGAACGGATTCATTAGGAGTATTAAATGGTAGTGTGAGAACCTATGGAAAATGGACTGGTATTCAAGTAGCAACTGGAAAGCAATTAAACCTTAAAGGCTACTGGTATTTTGGTTTTGATGATCAAGGTTTACTTAATGCGCAAGGCGATTTTTTTGACGCTGGCGGAATGTTAAATGCGGTTTACCCTAAAAATTTAGTGTATGCTACCATGGAAGTTTTACCAGGAAAAACAGATCAGGTTATGGAAATTCTTAATAGTAAAACTGGCTTACCAGCCACTCGTGCTTATGATGGATGTTTGTCTGTAGAACTAACTTTTAATGAAGAAAATAATACAATTTACATACTGGAAAACTGGGAGTCTAATGACAAATTTAATTCTTATATTAATTGGAGGCAAAATGAAGATGCGACTATAGGAAATATAGCTCCTTTTCTAAAGGGTGGTATGGATGGATTAAAAATAATTCAACCTAATTCTAATTATATGTCTTATTAGCACATTGAATAATTTAAAATTAAAAAAAGCCTCTTAACAAATTAATGTGAGAGGCTTTTTTTACTTGTTTATTTTTCTTTTACTTAATACTTAGTAGTTGTAATTTGCAATCTGCCATCAGGATATTTCGTTACTTCACCCTCCGCATTAAATGAAATGGTAGTTGTAACTGATATAGGAACACCACTCATATTTAGTGCTTTTCCTTTAATAACTACGTTCATACCTCCACCTCCATCATTAGGATTAAAATAAATAGGCACTTCGACTCCACTTATAAACTCGTAACTAAATGTGTTATCCACATCATAATCAGCATATTTAACGGCTAGATTTGCTATTTTATTTAGCCTAGTTTCATCTGGTATTGGCAATTTCCTATCTTCATATGGCGCTGAAAGGCTAAACTTTAATTCGACTTCTTTTCCCTTTTTGTTTTTATTTTTAATATATATTACTTTTTTTGAAGAATCTGATAACGTTGACTCTTTTGCGTTTGGTTCGGTTACCATCTTCTCTTTAGCCTTTTCATTACAAGAAGTAAATGCTAATCCTAAGACCAATACTACTATTTTTTTTTTCATTTTGATTGCTTTAAATTTTTAATAAATATATTAAATATTTATCTAATCTTTTTAAAAGCTTGGAGGGCTAAATTAATTATAGCGTAAATGTTTATTATATTTACATCATTATTATATAATCAAATAAAAAAATCGATATGGAAATGATATTTTTAAGCTTAGTACTAGCCTTTATGGGTTTTTCTTTCGGTTATGGTTTTGGAAGACAAAGAATACAAGAAAAATTAAGAAAAGCTTTCCGCATTGAAAAAGACATAGGTATTGAGGAGTTTGATGAAATTTGTGAAAAACACAACATCTAATTTAAATTATAAATAACCACAACAAAAAAAACCATTTAACTGATATTTATATAAAAACCTTTTAATGATATATTTATTTTATTGTTCAAGTTTATTGCATAAAAAATCCCTTTCAATTAAGTAAGGGATTTTTTATTTATATGGAGTTTACTTATAAAACTTACTCTTTAATAATTTGTTTTAAAACGCTTGATTGCTCTCCTTTAATATGTACCAAGTATACGCCAGTTGGATATGAGGACACATCAATAACTTGATCACTTTGTATATTTTGTAAGTAAATTTGTGATATTAGTTTACCTTTAAGATCATAGATCATTGCTGTCTTTAATGCAATATTAGAATTGTTTGATAAGGTCACTTGTTCTTTTGCTGGGTTAGGATATAATGTGATTGCATTAATTAACTCATTGTCTTTATTACCTAAAACCTCTTCTAACATTATTAAAGGCCCTCCTGAAGGTAGTGCGACTCCAACACCCAATGCCTGACCGTCAGAATTTTGAGAGGGATCTAAAAACCCTGTAGCTACAGCTACCAAAGCAATACCATCTAAATTAAACGAAGCTAAGGGTACTTGATATGAAGCAACCGTTATAGAACCTTGTTCGTTAGTTATATCAATAATATAGTCAGCAGTTGGTAGTTCAAGATAACCTTGAAATTCGGTGTAAGAAATATTATTTACTAGGGTTCCAGCGCCTACACCTGTTTCTATTATATCTACAGTTGGTACATCAGTGGATCCGTGGTGCACTAATATATCAGTATTTTGAGGATCAGAAGCTAGTTCTCTACCCATGTCATAAATTTGCAATCCAAAAGGTTGCGGAGGATTGTATCCTGAGCTACTAACAATACCGTCAGCTACAACTATATATGTCTCGTCTGCAGATAAAGTAACAGATGCTGTGTAAATAGCTTCCTCTACTCCTGAGCTGTTTGGAGGTGCTACTGATAATTCAATTTCTAGGCCTGCTGGAGCATCCACAAAAGGTGAAGCGGTTCTAAATTCAAAATTTGGAATTAATAATGTTTCGTTTAAATAAACATCTACGGTTTCTGCTGCTGCGTCTGCCGAATTGTGAATTACTTGAACTCTTGCTGTTTCTGTTTTCAAAAACTTAGTGTATTCTGATGGATTCGCAGGACATTGACCGGCAGAAGACATTGTTCGAGTTTCTACAATAGGGATGGCATACCCTTCAGCCCACCAAAGCCATTGCTCAAGAGTTGTGATACACGGAGATGATCCAGTTTGGCCATCAGTAAATGTTCTTGTACTTTTAACCAATGTTACATTATTGTAAACAAAACCGTCTGGCATGGTAACACTTCCTGAGGAAAGCGATGTAGTTACCACTTGATCATCTCTATATAATTCTGGAGGGCATCCTGAGCAGGTAAATGGAATATTAAAGACCCCAGCGGTATGAGTATCTCCAGTATTAAATGGATAAGGATTCACTACCAGTGGTGATGGATAGATAGTGTTAATAATAGTCTGTTCTCCGTGGTAGGTATACTGAGTAGGTTCGAATCCAAGAAAAAGTATATTCCCATCTTCATATTTAACATGCGTGGCATTTGGATAATCTCCGGCATCTGGCGAATCAGCAATAGGTGTTATTTGAACCGCTGAGTCACTATCAGTTGTTATTTCAGAAAAGTCCCAATCCCCTTCCTCCGAGAAATCGATAAGTTCGTTTTTTATGGAAACATCGTAGATATTTACGCCATCTGGGAAATTTGGCATTTCAAGGGTTTGTGCGAAAGTTATCTGAGATAGAATTAAACAGATAAGTAATAGTAGTTTTTTCATGATAAAATAATTTTAATTATTAATTAATTCGCTAACTGTTAGTTGTTTAACAAAAGTAATAAATAATTGATTAAAAAAAAAACACCTGTAAACATGAATATTATTATTTTAAGTTGATAAAAATTGAATTAGTTTTGATTTGAATTAAATTCAATTTTAAATGAATGTAAAACCTCCATTAAAAAAATTAAAAATTGTATTAATTTTTTTTATCTCAATAGGTAGTACTTCTCCTTTATTCTCACAAATAAAAAAGGACTCTTTAAAAAACATTTGGACCAGTAATAATATTTCGGATTCATTGCGTTTTAAAGCTATTAAAAGTTATTATTATAATAATACCTATGCCAAGCCAGATGCTGTCATCACGCTCACTAAATACCATTACCAATTAGGTAAAGAAAAAGGCTCAGTCAAGCAGATGGCTGATGCTCTTAATGAAAGATCTTATGCACACTATATTAAAGGTGATCTTAACGCGTCCATTGAAGCGCTAAAACAGTCAATTAGTTTATTTAAAAAGATTAACGATACTAAAAACCTAGTAGTTATCCAGTCTAATTTAGGAAGTATTTATAAAGAGCAAAAAGAATATTTAAAAGCTTTTAACTCATTTAACACCTCCCTAAAAATTATAAGAGATTTTAAATTAAAAACTTCTGAGGCTCGTATTCTTGCACAAATTGGGGACATATACAACACTCTAGATGAACTGGATTTAGCCATGGAATATTTTGACAAATCGCTTACTATTTGTGTAGCAAGTAAAATCACTAAACAAAATCAAATTGGCACTATCTTTTTAAAGAAAGCTGAAATATATTACAAAAAACAACAATACAATCAGGCCCTCGAATATTCAAACAAAGCGATTATAGAATTTAACAACACAAATAATAAAAAAGCCTTGTCTGATTGTTACAAGCTGCTTGCCAAAGCCAATAAAAAACTACTTAAAAAAGATCTTGCACTAGCCTATATAGACAAGGCTTTAGCAATAAACTATGAGTTAGACAATAATTCGAAAATTATTGAAACGCAAGTTTTAAAATCATATTTGCTATTAGACACTAAACCCGCGCTAGCAAAAAATCTGGGTGAAGAAAGTGTAAAACTTCTTAAATCAGAAACTAGTAATGAAATTAAGGCAGATTTGTACAATTTATTGTATGAATGCTATAAAAATGATAACCAACTAGTTAAAGCTTTATCTATGATTGAAAAGTACACTGTTTTTAAGGACAGTTTTCAATTAGAAAAAAATAAAATCTTAATTATAAAAGAAACCATTAAGAGTCAATTTGAACAAAAACTTAAAGAGGCAGAGGCAATAAACGAAAAAGAAAATGCTATTGTAAAACTCACCTATACTTATAGAATATATTTTGTACTATCACTTACCATATTGTTAATCATACTATTTGCATATGTTTTCAGGATGAAAAATAAAAAAACTAAAGCAGAGTTGGACTCTTTGTTAGCTGAAATTAATACTTTAAAAAGAAAAGAAAAATTAAATCTACTGGTTGACGCAAGTAATTTTGAACTCAACAAAGAAAAAATTCAGGCAAGTATTAACAGAAAGCTCAATAAAACAGATTGGAGTGTTCTAAATGTTTTGTTACAAAACCCTGAGGCAAGCAATAAAGAAATATCAGAAAAAGTATTTTTAAGCATAGACGGTATCGGTTCCTCCCTTAGAAGAATGTATCAGTTTTTTGATCTTAAAGAAACCAAATACAAAAAAGTATTGCTCATTAAAAGAGCTATTGAAATTTCAAAGGATTCTTGAAAATTGAGAGCTAATTTTCACAAGTAGTTATGAAATTGTATCTTTCACGGGATGGCGTGAAGTAATCAATACAAAATTTTTGCACTTTTGCATCAAGTAATTTAAACTACCTATATCATGAAAAATATTTTTTTAACACTATTTACAATTGCAGTTTTAATACAAACAACAAAGGCGCAAACAGACATACCATGCGAGCAAAAAACATGGGTAGTTAATGTAGGCTCTATTGAAGATCATATTGACATATACCACTCAGGACATTATTTAACAAGCCCTAGAGAAGAAAATGTGATTACTTGGACCGTTACAGATAACCAAGGTTCTATTATTGCTCAAGAAACCCTAATTGACGAGGCTCACTTCGATTTTTACCACGATATCCCTACTACAGATACTATGAATATTTCTGCATTACTCATTAATGAGGTAGCTGGGGTTGCCTGCTTTGTTGAAGATGTTTTATTTTGGGACACAAACAATAGATGGGAGTTTCTTAATGGGAATGTCCCAATCTTAGGTGCTAATGATTCCCAGTTAATAAATTTTAAAATCACATCAACTTTGATTGACCATTATATAGAGATTAGAACTGCGGAAGATTTAAACCTTGTCGTTTATGATAAAAGAGGAATAAGTATTAAAAACAGAAAAATAACTACAGAAACAATAAGATTGCCAATGGACGATGTGCCATCTGGAATTTACTTCGTACAACTTAGTAATGACCAAAATAGTTCTCAAACCATTAAAATTTTAAAAAAATAAAGAAAACCAAGAACTAATAAAATAACCAATTAAACAAAAAACAGCGACTGATTATAATCAGTCGTTGTTTATATTTTAGAATAAAAAAAGATTCAAAAAATAGACTATGGTTAAAGAAGAAATCTATAATTTACAGAAGCTAAGAAAGATTTTCTGTTTCCTATAAAACCAGCTTCGGTCCTAAACATCCATCTTTTATTAAGTTGAAACTGCCCCCCTATGGTTCCATTCCATTTTTCTTTAACTTGTTTATCCATTCCATAACGAATAATCGATTCACCATCAGCTGCGTCTAAACGCTCTATAATGGGTGTTAAAACCTCATCTGCAACTCTTTTTTGAGCTAGGGTAGCATCATTTGCATACCAATCATAATAATTACTGACTACTTCATCTCTTTTATCCCAAGTTTCAGCGGATAATGCATCAATTAATTTGATCTCGCCACTGGTTTCAGAATTCATTTCCATCCTCATCGCTCCTGCCCACAATGCTATATTTCTCTCAGGTTTAGTTTTAAACTTAAAGGTATGGCCAAGCCTAACACCTAGAACATTTACTCTAACTGGTTTATCTAGTAATTCTGGTTTGCTCCAAGTCCAGTTGGCATCTACTGAAAACCAAACAGGACCAATTCCTCCAGCACCCATAACACCAAATCCAGCCGTTGATAATTGTTGTTCTACAACTGAGTTTAAAGAGAAAGGAGTCGTTAAATTCACTTCGGTTCGTGATTGACCACCACCAATGATCCCATAAACATTGAGAAACGGAAATAACCAAACATCAGGTCTTACATTGAAAGCATACGAGCTATTTGTATTTTCACCAAATTCAATAAATTCAACGTCCGTTAGTGGAATATCAAAATTTTCAGTTTTTAAACCCAACTGTAAATTATCAAATACAAGGTTTTGGTCCATCCAGATATAATTTGCCATCAAACCTACAGGATATGGTATATTAAATCCTTTTTCGTAGGCTCCTTGACCAAAAATTGGAAAAATATAGTTGTATTCAACTTGTTTTAAGCTATCAGTATATACCTGATTCTTTGTTTTAATCATGGTACTAGAATATTGACCTAGGACGGCAGGAACTGTAAAAATTAGAACTACTAAATATGCAAAAATTGCTTTTACTTTCATTTTCAATTTGTTTTAATTATTTTTCTACAACCGAAAATCCAATATGTATATTTCCGGTTTCTTTATCTACAAAGAGTTCTCTATCTTTAACGGTTCCTAGACAACTGTTAACAGAACAAAAAAGTGAACCCCCTGCAAGTCTAACTGACTCTTTTTTTTCAATTTCGGTTATATCCCAAACATTTCCTACAATATTTACTTCGTCTACGTTAGAGATTGGAAGTATATTTTCAGAAACAATGGTTCGATGATCGTTTTTTACAAGTTCCCAATATTCATCATAAGTAGGGAGTCTTTTATTAGCCCATTTACAATACGCTTTGGCATCGTTATAACTCACTTGAGTAACAGGTAACCCAGAGGAGGAAACCACGTCAACTCCATTGGGTTTTTTCCAATTTGCATTTGTTCCTTTTTTAAAATTTGTTACATCTATTTGTACAATTGACCACCCATACCTTTCGGCATCTGTAATGTATTTAGTATGATTTATAAATTCTTCAAATTCAGCATAAGAAACTGGTTTTATGTGAATTTTATTTTCCTTACACGAAGAAAGTATAGCTAAAAATAGAAAAATAAATTTCTTCATACTTAATAATCTACAGGGATTTAATTACCGTACTAAAATAGTGTATTTAATTATTATTATTCAGGATATAAAATTTTTGAAATTCCAAAAGTTCCGTTAAATTCAAATGATGCTTCATCAAAATAATCCAAAAAAGACTCAATAAAATTAAAAAAAGTTAAAAATAGCTAAAAAGATAAATATTTTATGAAAATTAAGGAATATTTTAAATGTAACGTTTGCGTATCATAAAAAATAATGTTAAGTTTGCGTTACATTAATATATAATTAAATTATGGATCAAGATATTATTATACCAATTTTTGGAATGCTAACCGGAATCATAATTCCACTCGCTGTATTCTTCTGGCAGTATAAAGAAGGTAAAGACAAACATAAAACTATAATAGAAATTTCAAAACATTTAGATGACTCTTCAAAATTAGAAGAATTGCTGAGTATTTTTGATGAAAGAAAAAAGGAACCAATAGATTATCGTAGAAACGGAGTCATCACAATTTTTGTTGGTATTGGTCTATACCTGCTTGGATATTATGCAATTGGAAATATACTAAAAGGTGTGGGTGCCTTGGTTGGATTAATTGGAATCGGAACAATGATTGCAGGATACCTCTATCCAAATACTGGAAAAGAATTAACTGATGCCGTTGAAAAATATGAAAAAGAATAACCATGGGCAAGAACCACATAAAACTTCTAAATAATTTAGAACAACTGAGGAAGTCTTGTGGTTTAACTCAGCAAGAATTATCTGTAAGAGCAGAGGTTTCAAGAAAAAGTATCAATGCCATAGAAAATGGAGTGTATGTTCCATCTACTGTATTAGCTTTGAAAATTTCAAATACTTTAAATTGTTCAGTTGAAGATTTATTTGTGCTACCCAAATGACTAAGCACTCAAGTCGAAAACAAAACAAATGCATCCTATATCAATAGAATGGCTTTATTTGTTTCTAATGTAAAAAATCTTATTTATTGTGAGAACCGTCACAAAATCCATCAAGATTTTGAGTGTTTCCACATCCGCATTTAGGTTTGTCTGACATAATATTATTTTATTTTGTAAATTTATAATTAAAACTCTTTAGAATGAATATAGATTAAGCCTCAAAAACTATTACCGGCTCAGCATATAAAAATAGATAGTCATTGTATCTTTTATAACGTCTAAAGCTGAAGGCATAAAAAAGCCACCCTAAATTAATAGAATGGCTTATATTTTTTTAAAAAGTTTTAAGAATTAGTTTTTTATAAACTTTCTATTGGTTTGACCGATACCGTCTGAAATTCTAATGATATAAACTCCATTTGATAATTCACTTACATTTATTTTATGAGTATTCCTTTTAGAAATTACTTCTGCACCTAAAAGGTTATAAAACACTTGAATAAATGGAATCTATTGTAAAATAAAAGTTACCTGATAATCAAAAACCAATTCAAAATTTGCTTCAAGAGAAAGAACTTTCGTTAAACTCGGTTATAATTGATTTGGCTCTGTGGAGCCATCACAATATTAAAATGCCGATAATCTAGACATCATAAATGTTAAGAATTGAATCCGGTAATCATTCATAGATATAAATCTAAAACAGTTTCACTTTAATAATATAATCGTTTTATTATTTTAGTAGATAACTCAATTGAAATATCGAACCATAAAATAACACTGCAGGATTTCGTTCAGACCAATAACTCTGTTCAATTATTTTCAAAAACATTTATTCCGGAGAATATTTCACTAACTACAACAAGTTTAATATTATCATGCTGCAAAGGTTAAAGAAAATTTTTATTTAAGGCATTTTAGAAATCGAAACATTAATGTTGTAGCATTATTTACGATTTATCTAAAAATAAATATGTTAAAAAAAAAGTAAATTCTTTTATTAATAAGCCTTGGACAAATAAATAAGCGCTTTGAAGAGTTTCCTCTACCTTAACTTAAAAATCAGTGTTGTATAGTTATTGTAGTGTTTTATTTTGTAATAATCTGAAAAATAAGCCTATTTTGTGAAAGTATTTTTTTAGAACAAAAGATACTTTTTTTTTGACATAACTTTATCTAATCAATACATAACTATTGACCTATTTTTAAATGGATTTAAACAACATATATATTGGAAAAACCCCTGCGAATTTTTCAAACAAAGAAGTTTCAGCAGATCAAGTAATTTTTGAGGGAGAGGTGTTTTATAAAATTTCAAATTTTAATAAAATGCGCCCATTTTTTATGAGTATTGTTAGTAATTCTGACCACTGGATGTTTATATCCAGCACGGGAGGTCTTTCGGCAGGTAGAAAAAATAGCGACTATTCACTTTTCCCTTACTACACTGACGATAAAATCACAGAATCTAGTGAGCACACGGGTAGCAAATCAATTTTTATTGTTAGTAAAGCAGAGAAAAATTATTTGTGGGAACCTTTCTCTAAACGTCAAGACGGAGTCTATAAGATTTCGAGGAATCTTTATAAAAACACCTACGGAAATAAGGTGATTTTTGAGGAAATTAATCACGATCTCAATTTGAGCTTCACCTACCAATGGAATTCAAGTGATACCTATGGCTTTGTAAAACATTCGGCCCTTAATAACCTAACCAATGAAGCTTTAGATGTCCGCCTTTTGGATGGAATTCAAAACATCTTACCCTACGGCGTAGAAGTTGGTCTGCAAAACAGTACTAGTAATCTGGTAGATGCGTATAAAAAATGTGAGTTAGAATCAGACTCAGGGCTTGGAATTTATTCTTTGAGCGCGATTATAGTTGACAAAGCAGAGCCCAGTGAGGCTTTAAAAGCAAATGTAGTTTGGTCTTTGGGGCTTGAGGGTTCTAAAAAACTTATTTCATCTGTTCAAATCGAGGATTTCAGAACAGGAAAAGCAATCACACAAGAGGTTGATGTAAAGGCAGAACGCGGAGCATACCTTTTAACTAAAGATATAAAATTAGCTGCAAATTCTAAGGAGCAATGGACTCTTGTGGCGAACGTAAATCAGTCTATAAATGACATTGTCCATATAAAAGAACGTATCAAAGATCAAGCATCTTTTTTAGAAGAGTTAAAAAGTTCTGTTAAGCAAGGGACCCAGCAATTGATTGCCTTAGTGGGTGCCTCAGATGGTCTTCAACTCACTTCAGACAGCGCAAGAAATACACGTCATTTTGCCAACACCATGTTCAATATCATGCGTGGTGGTATTTTCGACAATAATTACACCATTGAAAAAGAAGACTTTAGCGCCTACATAGAAAACGCTAATCACAAGGTGTTTTTCAAAAGATCTAAACTCATTAACAAACTTCCTCAAACCTTTGATTTAAGTCACCTTAAGACCATTGCAAAAGAAGATGATGACAAGAACTTTAAAAGATTGTGTTACGAATATTTACCTTTAAAATTTAGCCGCCGCCATGGAGATCCAAGTAGACCTTGGAATAAATTTTCAATCAACACAAGAAATGAGGATGGTTCTAAAATTTTAGACTACCAAGGCAACTGGCGTGATATCTTTCAAAATTGGGAAGCGCTGGTACACTCCTACCCTGAGTTTATTGAGGGTATGATACACAAGTTTTTAAACGCCACAACTTTTGATGGATACAACCCTTACAGAGTTACAAAAAATGGGTTTGATTGGGAAACCATAGAACCAGACAACCCATGGTCTTACATAGGATACTGGGGAGATCACCAAATTATATACTTGCTTAAATTTCTTGAATTTATTGAAACTTACTACCCAGGCAAATTGGAGAGTTATTTTTCAAAAGACTTGTTTGTATACGCAAATGTGCCCTACCGCATAAAAGCCTATGAGCAAATTCTTAAAGATCCAAAAAACACGATTGATTTTGATCACAAAGCGGAGGAAAAAATTCAATTAAAGCGTGAGGAGATTGGAGTAGATGGTGCTTTACTAAGAGATAAAAACTTTTTTATTTACAAGGTTAATTTCATCGAGAAAATTTTAGCTACCGTGCTGGCAAAGATTTCAAACTTTATACCTGAGGCAGGTATTTGGATGAATACCCAGAGACCAGAATGGAATGATGCAAACAATGCCCTAGTTGGCAATGGTGTCTCTATGGTTACCCTTTATTATCTGCGAAGGTTTTTAAAATTCTTTGACACTATTTTAAAGTCAACAAATACCCAAAATGTTGAGATATCTATAGAACTTATTGAGTTTTTTAATGGAGTTTCAAAAACACTTCAAGACCACAAAAACCTTCTAGATGACAAGATATCTGACACAGATAGAAAAACTATCTTGGATGGTCTTGGAAAAGCAGCTAGTCAGTACAGATTGTCTATCTACGATAACAGCTTTAGCGGAAGTAAAAGCAGGCTTAATATACAAGAGATATCAAACTTTATAAACGTCGCCCTAGCGCATTTAGAACATGCCATAAATGCCAACAAAAGAGAAGATAATCTTTATCATGCCTACAACTTAATGACTCTTGAAAACGACAAAGAGGTGTCTGTCTCATACCTACCAGAGATGTTAGAAGGTCAGGTAGCGGTCTTAAGTTCTGGTTACCTATCTACACAAGAGGCACTAAGTGTCATGGATGCATTAAAAGCTAGTAAGTTGTTTAGACCAGATCAGTACAGTTATATATTATATCCAAACAAAACCTTGCCAAGGTTTGTGGACAAAAATACAATCTCAAAACAACAAGTAGACTCCTCAAAACTTTTACAAGAGCTCGTAAAAACTGGCAACACACAAATTATAACCAAAGATTGTAATGGCCAATGCCATTTTAATGGAAACTTCAATAATGTAGAAAACCTTAAGGCAGCAATTACAAATTTACCTGAAGCATTTACATCTCTAGCAGCCAAGGAGGCAGAAGTTATATATGGCATTTTTGAAGCTAATTTCAATCATAAATCTTTCACAGGACGTTCAGGAACTTTCTTTGGATATGAAGGCTTAGGATCAATTTATTGGCATATGATTTCCAAATTGCTGCTAGGTGCCTTTGAAGCCACGCAAAAAGCTATAGACCAAAAGCAAGACCCTAAGATAATTGGAAGACTTTTTGATCACTATTTTGAAATTAATGCAGGTATTGGTGCACACAAATCTCCAGAATTATATGGAGCGTTCCCTACAGACCCCTACTCTCATACACCAGGAGGAAAAGGAGCACAACAACCAGGAATGACAGGACAGGTAAAAGAAGATATCCTTTGCCGATTTGGAGAACTTGGAATGCGAGTATCTGAAGGTGTTCTTTGTTTTGAACCAAGTATAATGAAGTCATCAGAATTCATACAAAAAGCACAAACCTTTCAATACATTGACGTAAAACAAGAAAAACAAAGCATAGCACTGGAAAAAGACAGTTTAGCCTTTACAGTATGTCAAGTTCCTGTGATTTATAAAAAAGCAAGCAAAGCATCAACAATTGTAACATTTTTTGAAGGTCCAACAAAAATATTTGACACGAATGCATTAGATGCCAAAACAACAAAAGATGTTTTTGGGCGCATGCACAAAATTAAACACATAACCGTTTTTGTCGTTAAATAAAACATATACAGCTACTCTAAAAAAACACATCAAGATTATTTTGGTCTTGTTGTGTTTTGCAGCAATGTCTTGTAATACCAAACTAAATAAAAATATGAATTTCACACCTAAAACAGCGGAGCAGATTCTTGGCAATCCAGACTATTTAGCCATTTCTTATGGAGGGTATCGCAGCAGCACAAGAGAGGTTCAACCCACTTTGGAAGAACTTAAGGAGGATTTAATGATTTTACATGCCATGGGAATTCGAATTCTCAGAACTTACAATTTACAACTCCCTCATAGCGCTAACATTTTAAGGGCTATAAAGGAGATACAAGTCACTGATGCAGATTTTGAAATGTACGTGATGTTGGGGGCTTGGATAGATTGCGAGGGCGCTTGGACAGATCGCCAAACCAATCACGACCTAGAAGACCAAGAAAACAACACTTCTGAGATTGCCAAAGCGATTGCACTTGCAAACCAATATCCTAGTATTGTAAAAATTATAGCTGTTGGAAATGAGGCCATGGTGCACTGGGCAACATCTTATTTTGTAAAGCCGGCGGTAATTTTAAAATGGGTTACCTACTTACAAGAACAAAAAGCAAAAGGCAACCTTCCAGATTCTCTGTGGATTACTAGTTCAGACAATTTCGCATCTTGGGGTGGAGGGAGCCCAGAGTACCATAACGAAGATCTGGAAAAACTCATTGCTACCGTTGATTATATTTCTGTACATACATACCCTTTCCATGATACGCACTACAACGCCAATTTTTGGCTGGTTCCACAACAAGAACCTTCTGGTACAGAAAATGAAATTATTGAAGCTGCCATGCAGCGTGCGCTAAAGTATGCTGTAGATCAATATCAAAGCGTAAAGAAGTACACTACATCACTAGGTGTAGACAAACCTATTCACATTGGAGAAACTGGGTGGGCAACTAGTTCTCATGGATTTTATGGTTCAAATGGCTCTAATGCAGCAGACCAGTACAAACAAGCATTGTATTACAAACTAATGCGAGAATGGAGTGCTAAAAATAATATTTCTTGTTTCTTTTTTGAGGCATTCGATGAACATTGGAAAGACCCAAATAATCGTAATGGCTCTGAAAATCATTTTGGGCTATTAACCATTGATGGCGATGCAAAATATGCATTATGGCCCTTGGTTGAAGAAGGAGTTTTTAACGGACTTACCAGAGGCGGAAACCCAATCAAAAAAACTTTTGAAGGAAATACTACCCTGCTTATGAAAGAAGTTTTTACACCAAAACCTGCAGTAACATACAACGAAAACTAAAGCCCTATGAAATCTATACCTCTAATTGTAATTTTTCTTGTATCGATGACCATTATCTTGACGCCCATTTCTGCGCAGA
>Ga0209199_1002819_pt1 | contig 17964 bp, 12 predicted proteins | sample COGITO_mtgs_1105_7_FD_184805 | JGI IMG/M metagenome (GOLD analysis project Ga0209199, IMG submission 184805) | Pelagic marine microbial communities from North Sea - COGITO_mtgs_110523 (SPAdes) (version 2) | ecosystem: Environmental > Aquatic > Marine > Epipelagic ...
CCCGCTCCGGTAGGAGCAATGCCAAGGGCGTTTCCATTAGCTTTTAGAGCAACAAGGCTGCGTTCAACGAAATCTTTTTGGCGTGGCCTAAGTAGCATTTAAGTTACTCCCTCATCCACATGGGTGAACTGACCGCCGCAGTAAGTTTTGAAGTCAAGTCAGTCTGCCGCAATCGTGGGGAATGAACTTCGATGTTACTGTCTTCGGGAATAATTACTTCGTCTATTTCATTTACCTCGTAGCCTTTATAATCTTTTGCAATCTTGATTTTTGCTTGAAATTTGGAACCGTCTAAATCTTTCAACGATTTTAAACGCCGGCATCTTAAGGCCTTCTCCGAATTTTCGTTTTTGGACAAAGCATGTTTTGAATTTAAGATGTTTAAAATTAGTTCTCGGCCTCTTTTGCGCCACCAAGGCCCCTTTGGGCTTTTCAAACCAATCCGTATTTCAAATTTTTTACCAATGTGTCTACCTTCAGTGACTGAGCACTCTGCCCGAATATACACAGACCCAGTTTTTGATATCGTAGCTAACCCATTGGTCCAACCTTGTGATGGGTCACTGTGGCCTCCAGGTAATATGATAAGCCTGAGGAATACGACCGTGCCAGAAGGTATCAAATTTCTATTTCTCGACATTTGCCTAATCTGATATGTTAGCTTTAGTAAGTCTACATTTTTTTGGTCGGATGGTGCGAATTATGTCTTCAATTGTGACATTTGAAAAACTTTATATGTCCGTTCCTTTTGAAGATAAGGATTGGGCAAAAAATAATGGCTTTAAGTTTGATAGGATGGCAAAAGCTTGGTATCTGCCTCCTGGTAAAAATCCATTAGAATTTAAACAATACTGGTCATATCTTGAAAACACATACCATGATCGTCACGAGTTGAAAAAGAGAGGCTGCCGTTTCAATTCTAAATTGAAAAAGTGGTATGTTCCTTCGGATTGTCAGGAACCATACTATGAATTTGTGAAGTGGTGGCCTGAAAGCCTGAAGCAATTCGTGTTTAATGATAAATTTATTATCGAAGACTATATCTCTAAAACGGGCCAATCTGAAATGTTTAAAGCCAGAAGTCTCCATGATGGGGAGTTTTATGCTATAAAGTATTTTTTAGGTGATGTTGCAAATTTTTCTAACGATGCTCATCGCAGGGCTATAGATAGCGAAATCAATGCTTTGCGAAGTTTAGAAGATCATCCGAATATTTTAGAAATTGTTGAGTGGGATCAAATTGCGGACAGCTCTCGATTTTATATCGTTTCGCCTTGGATGCCACTTGGAAGCTTGGATAACTACATAGGGCGGACAGAGTCCGAGATTGCCGACCTGATTTTTAGTGCTTTCAAAGGGACTTATGATTTAAACCTGCAAGACATTCCAGACGATGATTTAGAAGATAATTTAGATACAGAAACGGATGTTTGGCTTGATGAACATCAAATAATTCATGGTATTTTAGATGGAATTGCTCATGCGCATGCAAATAACATTCTTCATCGGGACATTAAGCCAGGCAATATACTTTTAGATTGGGTAGATAACGAGGTTGAAAGTGCCAACTTTGTGCCGTTGTTGTGCGATTTTGGTACATCTAAAACTTTCTCACGTGATACAATCAAAGAGAGTGAACATACAGTGGTCGGCCTGAGAACACGGCCGTACCGGCCTGAATTCATCGCATCTTCAGCGCAAGGTAAAAAAGAAATTTCTCATCAAAAAACATGGGATTTATTCGCTTGGGCTATAGTAACTATTGAACTAATGGCGGATCGATCAGTAGATTCATCTGAGGAAGCATTGGAAATTTTAGATGCTGAAATAGCGCCTAAACTTGATGAAGCGATTGTGAATCTCATTAAATCTGCATTGTCGTTTAACCCAAATCTAAGACCCCACGACACTGACGATTTTCGAAGAAAATTAAACAAACTTACCGAACAGCGTAAAAAGCGGCTGGCATGGACCAATTAAGCCTGTCCATAGATGCGTACACGCAGCAGGGCTTGCGCAGATCCATCAATCAAGACTGTATTGGTATAGGAAGCTGGCGGGGTGGAGCAGGGGGCGGCACAGAACTCTCGTTAAATTATCTGTGTGAACAAAAATCTGAACTATTTTTGTTAAGTGATGGAATTGGCGGACACGATGATGGAGAAATCGCAAGTCGATTCTCCGTCGATAGCATTTTTGAATTATTCCAAAGCCAGGAGGATTTTGACATATTAACGGCGATTTCCATAACACATGACAAATTAGTGAATATTGGATTAGGCTCATTACGCCCTTTAGGTGCAACGCTGGTGGGATTAATTTTTACAAAAAACTTGGTCACAATATTTAGTTTGGGCGACAGCGCTTGCTACCACTTGAACGGTGACAAGCTGGTTAATTTAACAGAGGACGTGAAATCATCAAAACCGCACTTTAATGTCATTGAGCAGTGCCTTGGTGGAGGGATAACAAAACCAAATCCTAGCATAGTGAAACGAAAATTCAAAATTGGAGATGTATTTATACTAACATCAGACGGTGTAAGTAATTGGGCAGATAAAGAACAAATAAAAATGACCATCCAATCGAAACAGTTAAGCTTTAGTAGAAAACTGTGCTCGATTGCAAAAAAATCTGGCAGCAATGATGATCTGTCAGCAGTGGTAATAAAAATAAAATCTCCTCAAACGTAGGCGATTGAAGTTATTGCATTAGTGCAAAGGATTGGGCCTCCAGGCTTTCTTCAAGATGCAGATTATACAACCCGCAAAGATGGTCTTGGCGCTGCCGTCAGACAGCCAATTTTGACGGAAGTATTTTTGGGGAAACAAGATATACCGGAATGGTTAAGCGATACTATTACTCTGCAGGGGGGAGCATCCCAAACAGTTGAGCGCTTCAACAAAATCAGAAGCACTATTAATGTTGGTCTCGGAGCTCAAAAAGGGCTGACCAAACCCTTCGCTACAAGCGTTTCAAAGGTGGGAAACTGACCTTGTGTTTATGGATGAAAATTTGAAGGAAATGACATTTTTTTACCCTGCTTAACTATATATAAAAGCCTAATAAGTTAGAGCTGATTTAGATGCATGGTTAATTGAGGGCCTATCAAAGCTTTCGTATTTGGGTTTGATTTTGAGTCGGATATTAAGGCACGCATATCTCGCCATTTTACATTCATCTTCTGGCTTGATGAAAACATGCCACGCCCATCGACAAACTCAATAAGCCTAGATTGTTGTTCAACAGTTAGACCACGAGCGGTTGGCGTGTAGATAAATTCTAGGCCAGTCATCCCACTAAATATATCCATTTGATCTTTTGGATCATGACGCTCGTATAGTTTTTTGGGAATATCCGTTAAGCGCAGACCCTTAATTTCTTCGACCATAGACCAATCTACACGATGGATTTTCTGGGTGTTTTTAAGCCATCTACTCGGCTCAGTATGATATGAAAGATGAAGATCATTTTTTGCCCGTGTCATAGCCACATAGAATTGACAAGCTGAGCGATATACTTCGTCCTCATGGACGCCATTTTGTGGCAATACTCCAGATTCACAATTTAGAATAATGACCGTATCGAACTCGTAACCTTTTGCCTGCTCAAGATCTGAGATCACGATTGGCTCATTCAAAGGATCCAAATTTCCATCCAAGACGGGGATGCCTATTTTCTTAGAATATGCTTTGACTTCAGTGTTTTTAAATCCAGCGAAGACAATACATCCGTTATGATTCAGATTTTGGGCACAGAGATCTTCCATGTGTTTTTTTGCATAAGTTATTTCTTCTGAAAGCGAATCCGCCTTCAGTAATAGCGGCTCACTGAGTGAACGGTTTGCATATTGTGGATCTAAGATTTCCAAAGCATCATCTGCTGCCGAGAATTGCTCTTCAGACAAATTATTCATCAAAACTTCGTAAGCCAATTTGAGTATCTGACGAGTGTTTCTATAATTTTTTATAATGCGTTCTCGACCTCCACTCAACTCAATGCCTGCATCGATCAACGATCTTTTCTTTGGCAAGACACTTTGTGCAACGTCCCCGCATAAGAAGAGAGTATTTATACCAGGTTTTGTAATCTTATTAATGATTGCAAGTTCGGTAGTGCCAAAATCCTGAGATTCATCTACCAGAACGTGATCATAGATCGGCATTAAATCCTGAAAAAATGAATGTACTTCATTTGCCAGCCCCAAGTAATCAATAATGCCAACGTCCCGCATTTTTTTCTCCCAAAGGCTTAAGCCTTCAAGAATTTCCTGGCGGACGTCCGATTGGAAGGGAAACTTGCGGCCTGTCCGAGCAATATTGAGATATTCATTTCGTTGCGCTGGAGGCAATGCGCTTCTTATCCAGTCAAATTCCTCACGGATATAGCTCTCAGCATCAATTCCATTCGAAGTTAAGATTTTGTGGATATGGAGTAAGACTTTGGCATCATCGTTATTTAGCCAACACCGATAATATTCTCGAAAAACTTTATCGATATCTTCCTGTAATCTATCTGTCTCTTCACCAAACAATCGAATGTCTCTTTTGCCAACATCAACGATTAATTTTTGAGATAACTCAAACATCGAATAAACATCTATCCGCTGGATCAGATCATCTGATGTTGCAGAGAGAGCTATAAGTTTTCGAATTAAGCCTACGAGGCTCTTATTTAGCGTAACCAACAAAACTCTGGCATCTGCGGACAATTCAGCAAGCCGAAGCGCTCTTTTGATGGCAACACATGTCTTACCTGATCCTGATACGCCAGAAAGCTGAGCGGGTCCTGTAAAATCTTTTTCTGCAACACGAGCTTGCTCTGGATGCATAAACAAGAGCCAATCAAGTGATGTTCCTTTTTGAGCGAGATGATTTAGTGCATTTTTATATTCATCAGAGTCCATGAGAACACTAATAAACTCATCGCCCTTTTTTATTTTAATATAATCATCAGGTCCCCACTCATCCTCCGATTTTGCGTCACCATTGTATAAATCAATGAGATTTTCAGCTTGAGTTTTATCATCTTCAAGCAACGTAATCAGAACAGATGTAACTGTCGATCTGAGCTTTTCATTGGGTATTTCACTTGTGATGTTTTTTATCTGGCTCTTTTCTGAATTACCGTCGAGCTGTGATACCCTAATAGCTATTCTACCTGAAAGCATTTCCAAGAAAACGTCGGCATAGCTGGGATCTTCAAACCGTTCATATAATTTGTCACTTCCTGGAACTAGAGGACGATCGCTTACAACTTCAACTGACCCGTCGGAACGGTCTCTGACCGACGTATATTCCCCGTTTTTAGCACGAATTGGTGTCCAGCCTGAGTTATTATCGAGCCACTTGTCTGCTGCATCGTGATTACCAACAAACAAAAGCCAAATCATTTTTTCGGTATTGACAGTTACAAGTCGAAAACCCGCCCCGAGGTCGTATTTAATACAACTTTTTATGCGGCTCTCGCCATGATTGGTTGTCTTGAAACTCCTGAATGCTCTTGAACCTTCTTCTTTAATCCCACCAAGAAGAGACTGGACGTTTTTGAATATCCGACGACCATTCCCACCTAAACGATAAAGTTCCGAGACTTTTTCGTGAAATTCTTTAGAGGCGATGATGTCGTCTGCAACTATCTGCATCTCTCTTTCTTATCCCTTTGAGTAACAACAGCCAAGTTCCTTGCCTAAATATGATGGTTTTCGATAAACATGACTAATTATGGCCCTTTATTATTTGAAATATCGATTAGTAACTTAGGATTGCCACCCTCACACGTGATGTACTTGATGATTTCAGATAGCCAATAATTGAATCTTTGACGAAGATTATATCTGATTGTCCGTGATTTATTTATGTCGCTCAATGTTTGTTCAATAATGTTTATAAATATCTCTGCTTTTGGGTCGCTGCCTAAGACTAAAAATTGAGGGTTTACCTCTCTATACCTAAGCAATCCAGCAAGGAGGAATGGTGCGTATCTGAATTCTCGATAGTTTGTTCTCAAATTGTTGGAAAACTCTATTTTTACACGCTCAAGTAAATCTAGTACCACTTTATCATTTAAATGTTTGTAAGCCGTTTTGGACCTTGAAACTAAAAATGAAGCACACGCTGTGTGCCGTTCCCATTCCCAATCCCGGACGGGTATATTTAAAAGCTGGTTAAGAGCACTTTGCTCTAGTCTTACATCAAAGACAGCTCTACCAACTCCCTGGAAGACCAAGACCCAAGATCTATCATATCTTGTTAACGGGTGTATGAAATTTATTTCACCATGGTGCCGCCAAAAATCGATCAAACTAGCACATACTTCTTGTGGACATCTTTTGAATTGCCAGGTCAAAAATCGCAAAGGTAAATTATCCCCTTTGGCATCTCCGTTCAAACGCTGATTGAATTGCTCAAGGGCCAGAAGCGATAGTTTGTTGAGGTTTTCCTCAGTCCTTAAATCAATATCTTTGGGCAACTCGCCATCACTTGAGATTGCGTAAAAGTCCATTTTTTTACTCAGCAGCTCCCAATTTGGATGCTCCTTATCAACTTCACGATTGATTAATGATGTTAACCCTTCCTCTTCCTCACTATCCACCCACTTTTCAATGTTTGCAGCGATGACAATTCTCTCTGGAATAGGGACTGCGCCTATCTTTATCTTTTTAAGGATTTCCTCCCAAGTTTCGTCCAAGATCTTGGCTGTTTGAAAATCAATTGTTTGAGAAAGACCTAAATCAACGGCGTTAATGTGAATAGCGGCCTTACCTTGTGCAGGTGTCTGTTCAACATATACCGAAACCGAATGGGTTGATGTCGCTGCAACAGGCAATTGTATTCTTGCCTGACGTGGCCGGAGATCGCCCTCCTTTTTGAGATAAATTTCAATTTCGTTCTGCCCAGCTTGGGTTCCAAGTGTAGCTGGTTTCTTACTTCTGTAGACGGTACCTGCTCTGAGCGTTTCAGACTGGTCAATCAGTTCAAAGTTCGTGGGCTCTAATCCAGTTTGAACAATGGTTGAGATTTGCGGTAAATAATCGAAATATATAGGGATATCTCTCGCATATCTGTAAGCTGCAAATAGCGCAGCTTTTGCTATAGCATCATCGCACAAAAGTTCGACATCACGCCCGAAGACATTTTCAATGGTCGCATGTATGCGACTTCGCACACGGCCTTCCGTGAATGTTTCAAAGACTAGAAAATCGCATGCATTCAGATGAGTAAGTAATTGCATATTGTCGTAAGAGAAATCTAACTCTGGCATCTCTAAATTTGGAGGTGGGGTTAATTTCTTCCACAAACCATTGTTACTGCGAAGTAATTCAGACTTAACATTCTGGCCTAAACCCAAGGCAGCAATATTTTTAGACGGCGTTACATTAAGAAATGGGTCTGAATTAATCGCATTCAACTGCCCCAAAGCTATTTCAAAAAGCTTGTCATATCCCGCAGCATGTTCACAACAGACACCAACTTTCCTGCGTTCAGGGACTAAAATACTGGTACCGTGATGATTGTAAGATTTTAAATTAAGCGTTTGAAGATCAAATCCACTATTTGAATGGCTTATGATCCCTACAGTACATGGAATTCTTGCTATATCATTTTCTACTAAAGCAAGGCTCGCTAGAACACTTCTCCAAACCAAAAGTGGGTTTTTGAAATGAGCTTTACGCAATGCCATGACAAGAGCGTCTTGATATGCTTCTGTCGTCTTGTCACTGTCGGTGATGCTACAAATTGCATAATCTGACGATGGAGTGATACCCAAAACAGCTGCACCAAGCTTCTCGATGCTAGGCACCGAGCTCTTAATAACATCACCAAGCAAATTGCGGTATTCTGGGTTTCCGATTGCTGCCCCGTAGCCTGCTCCTCGACCATGAGGAGCTAAATCGGCCTGCACTCCGCCGAGGTATTCAATGCCGATTGAGGTCTGGAGAGACACAATACAAGATCGACTGGAGCCTATATTTGTATGATCTTCAAATTGATCCTCACCAAATTTATCCTTGACCCAGTTCCGAGCCACATAATCTTGAACACCATTTAAATCGACACCACATAGCTTTCTTTGCATATCAATTTTCCAAAGCTTGTGATCGTAATATGGATGAAATCTTGTTCATTCCAAATCGTAATGAGGCACCAAATGAATCCAGCGCAACCAGATCCACCTGCTTATCCCCCTGTTGGGCTTGCGTGTGGACAAATTCACCGTGCGATGGCGTAAGGATTATTCCATTTTTTAAATTAGCATGCATGGATTTTAGTGGTGCAATATGCTGCGCAGCCATTTTCGCATCATTCTCAAAATTAGACTGTGTCAAATTATGTGTAGTCCAAACGGCAACTAGTTTTGGCTCAATGCTTCCGTCTTGCTCAGTAACACGAAGTAGAATTGATGATCTTAACATAGACGCCAACTTATTTTCCTTTGGGCGCACAATTACTTCAACAATTCGCTTTGTTTCTCTTAACCAAAAAATAGCAAACGGCTGATATTGATCAAACCACCGCCCGTGGTCAGGGGTCTCTTTCCAAACAATTGGCGATTGGCTGATTAATTCAGCTTCGTTCAGTTCATTTAAAGATAAAACAATCGATAGGGCACAAAAGTCTGTCCAGATTTCCCCCTGCCAGGACCATAAATCATCAAGAACTGTATTTTTGCGCAGCAATCTAAGCCAAGATTTGTGAACTTCTTTATAATTTTTATCCTGAGATAAAACGTAGTTTGGGGTTATATTTGCAGCGGCCAAACCAACACCCAGTCTTCTCAACTCATAACTAAATGACTTGCAGACTTTCTTCAGTTTTTCGACTGATTTATATCGTTGTGTTTCAAGCGCACGTTTGTGGACCGCTAACCACTCACTTGCCTCACGCTCAGCGAGCCTCACGTACGCATGTAGTACACGATTTTCGAGCGTATCAAAGTTTTCATTTCTGACGATTGCCAAGATTCTTTGGTCTGAGCCTGCCCGTTGCGCAAGTGTCGTTCCTGGCTGTTTACTCAACCAGCGCATCGATGCTCGATCCATTTCTTGGATACGGTCAAGCTGCACTTTTTCCCGCTCTCGACGCAACATTCGCCTAATCTTTTTTTCTAAGTCCTTCAAAAAAGGCCTCATTTGGCCAGCCTGATTAACAATCTCTGAAATGCGAGGTTCTTCTTCTTCTTCTGCGTTTCGCCAGGCTTCTCTCAATCTGTTCCACACATCTGCGGGATCGTCGAGCGCCTCCTCTAATTCCTGAACACGGGCGATGAGATTATTCATTTCTTTTGTTAGCTGAAATGAATAGGCCTCTGCATCACTCTCAAATATGACTTCGCCATCTTCTGATAGATTGGGTTTACCCCGATATCGAACGGGAAAACCAATGATTCCTAACGCAGTTTGCGTTCCGCTTTTAGGATAAGGGTATAAATTAAATCGATCCGTTCTGTACGTCAGGATTGTAATATTATCATTTACGTCACTCTGATCATCTTCGCTCGATACACCAATGATGTTGTCTGACGGATCGAATGCAATCTCATCAGACTTTATATATCTGCCCCATGGTTTACGGAGATAGTTGGTCAACGTGCAACACCACCCCAATTGAACTGCGCATTTTGACGTGAATTCTCTATTGAAACGTCAACCGCCTTTGCCAAATCACCATCAAGTAAATCATTTTTGATCAGAGCCGACAAATCACTGAAAGCTTGTGAGTTATCATCAGGATCAACACCTCTTAATTTAGGCATAAGCCGCATTTCAACTTGGTCGGCAAGTGCCGTTTGCGTTTTGAAGCGTCCGTTAAAACGCTCAGAATCTGGGTAATTCGCTACATATGATTTCATAGCCAATCTTAAGCGGTGACCGAAAGGCTTATCAAAAGATTTCATGATATCAGACATCTGATCAATTTTCGCATTCACGAAAGCCTCTTCTGCACCGAGACTCTCAGGTTTACGGACCCAGGCATCCCACCTTAATTTGCTCAATGCTCGTTGCTCAGGCGGTTTACCCTGAGGACGACTATTGGCGAAGGTTTTGGGCGCACCAAATTTTAATACATTCGCACGGTCAACGACTTTATCAGAAAGGGACTGTGTCGATTCATCTTCGTTCATCGTACCCGCAAAAAGTAAGTTAAATCCCGGGAATAAGCGCACGGTCTCATCGTTTGCACCGGGAATTTCAAGTTCAATTTCGGCGTCCTTGCGTTGAGTGGCCTCGCCTACTAATTCAGGTCTAGGACGTGACTCTAAGCGACTCAAAAAATCAGAGAAATAATATTCAACCCTCGCCAGGTTCATTTCGTCCAGTAAGATCATCATCATCCGATCTTCAAGCGCATTTTCTAAGTTGTTATGAATGTCGAGGGCATAAAGCGCTCTCGCCATGTCTGTGGGTTTGAATTCACTTTCAATGTAGTTGTAAAAACCCATCAAATCTTGAGGGCTGTCCCAACGAGGCTGAACTGGAATTTGAAGAAATCCAATTCCAATGCCAGCAGCATATTGGCGAGGAAGCTGACTTTTGCCTGTCCCAGAAATACCTGCCAACACTGCCATTTGGGTGGTTTCATTTGTTTTCATACTCGTATGAAACGCATTCAAAACTCGTTCGTGATATTCAAGCCCTTCCGCTAAAAATTGGTTTTTGACATTTTGGAGTGCCGCTTTTTCATCTGCAAAATCTGCCAACGGTAAATCTTCGAACAGTTTGATAGAAGGTGGACGAGTTTTTAACTTTGCCAAGCGATCCTGTGTTGGTTTCTTACCGCTCCGCTTTCCTTGCTCGTCAGCAACTAAAGCCTTCAGCACTTCTAATTCAGCTGTTAAACGCTCTTTTTCTTCTCGTACAGAATTTCGAGCAACTATTTCAGCATTATATTCAGCCAATAGCTCTGAACGCTTCTCTTGCATATCTGCGTGGCGTTTTGAAATTTCATCTGATTGCGCCTTAACTTTATCTAATTCGTCACGAATTTCTGAAAGTTCTGAGTCTTTTGCTTGCCTTAGACCAGTAAGCTCTGCAAGCTTACTTTCGAGTTTTCCTAGTTCATCCTTCAAGCGTTCTTCGTCGGCTTTCAGCTGGTTAATGTCTGATACTTCATCCCTCAATTGTTTGAGTTCGATTTCATACTCTTGTTTTGATGTCTGAAGTTGTTCAATTAAACGATCTAAGTCTTCTTTTTGAATGAGACGTTCTTTAATTTCATCAAGTTCTGTCTGAGCGGCTTTAAGTGCAGTTTCAATTTCTGCTCGCTCAACTTGTACCTTTTCAGTCTCAGTTAGGAACTCTTTTAGTTCAGATCGTTTACTCTCAAGAGAATTCCACTCGGTTTGTAACTCCTCAATACGCTTTTGAAGATAATCTGCTTGCGCCATTAGTTCAGCCTGCTCCGCAAGCGTTTTGCGGAATTTTTCAAGCTCACCTTCGATTTCTAGCTTTTGAGATTCCTTGCGCTCTATCTCAACCTTAAGCTCTTCCAATTCTTTTATTGGGCCAGCATTGGTTTCTCGTTTGTCCTGGTTAACTGCTAGGAACAATTGAATTAAAGTAAGCAGTAGTACTGCTCCACAAACTGCAAGCAAAACAGTGATATTATTTATTAATAAATCGTTCATTTTTAATTTCCTTCACCGCTTTGCGTCGCAGCGTTAATAGTGGACTCCAACTCCTGCATACGAAGTTCTTTAATTTTTATTTCTGAAAGTAACTCCTGATACAGTTTAAGGCTTCCAGCGGCGTTGGCCCGCTGCTCAATGAGTTGTTTCTGAACTTCTTCCAATGCCTGGCGTTCACTCTCTAGCAGTGGCTGTTCCTGGTTTAGCGCTGTGCGCACTTCTTCAAGACTTTTAGTTGCTCGTTCAAGTCGAGCTTCGGCTTGTGTCGCTAAGGAATTTAGCTCAACACGACTGCTCTCTTGATTAGAAACTTCGTCTCGCTTAGCCGCTAGTTCTTTTCGTGCAGCTTCTAGTGAAATTCGAACTTCTTCCAATGCCTGGCGTTCACTCTCTAGCAGTGGCTGTTCCTGGTTTAGCGCTGTGCGCACTTCTTCAAGACTTTTAGTTGCTCGTTCAAGTCGAGCTTCGGCTTGTGTCGCTAAGGAATTTAGCTCAACACGACTGCTCTCTTGATTAGAAACTTCGTCTCGCTTAGCCGCTAGTTCTTTTCGTGCAGCTTCTAGTGAAATTCGAACTTCTTCCAATGCCTGGCGTTCACTCTCTAGCAGTGGCTGTTCCTGGTTTAGCGCTGTGCGCACTTCTTCAAGACTTTTAGTTGCTCGTTCAAGTCGAGCTTCGGCTTGTGCTGCGGCATTCTGTTTTTCAGTGGTACTTTGAAGCTGTATGGCATAATCGGCATTCACTTTGTCCAAGTTCGCTTTTGCTATGGCGTACTCAGAATCTCGCTCACTTATTTGTCTCTCTAATTCCTCAACTTTAGCTTTTTGAGAGGTCACGCTTTTTCGTAACTGTTCTAAGTCTTGTTTTCGCCCATCAATCTCTGATGTAATTTTGCTTAGTCCCGCATTTGCTTCAGCCAACTTAATATTTATATTTTCATAGCCTTTTTGATCGCTTAGCAGTTTGCGTAGATTATCTTCTTCAATTTGATTTTGTTGAATTCTGGCAGATAAATCTTTTTCAAATTCCATTAGCTTTTGTTGATTCTGATCTCTCAGGATAGATTTATTGGTTAAGTCAGCGGATACACTGCCCAGTTCAGAACGTGTAACTGCTAACTTTGCCTGCAACTTTGCTAGTTCCAACTGCTCAAATTCAAATTGATTTTTAGCATCTTGCAAGTTAGCTACATATTTTTCGTAATTTACTTTAATTTCACCAAACTCAGCTGATTGCCGTGATACCTCACTGAAAAGATATCCGATTGCTACGAAAATCGAGCTTGCCAACGCAATTGAAATCCAAGTTCTTGTTCTGACTTTACGTGAGGCTTTGTTCGATGAGGTCAATGCATCTCTCCATGTCTTTATCTAATTCATCCACCCAAAATCTCATGACTTTCCAGCCCAGAGCTTCCAGCTGTCTATTTCTCCAAATATCAGAAACCTTACGATTTCCATCCATGTCTGTATGCCAGCGACGCCCATCAACCTCGACATCTATCTTAATGTCACCCAGGCCAAACAAAGCAAAGTCTAAACGCCGACCTGCAACCTCATACTGAGGTATAGGATCAAGTCCTCGTTTCTTCAGCGCATAATAGACTTGTCGCTCCCATTCACTGTCAAAGACATTTTCACCTTTGATCCTGTTTCGGCTGCGTGTTGCGAACTCAGCAAGTTTTCCCAATGACCTTACAACGTTAGACTTTGCATAATCTAAATCACCAAAGACATGAGCAACCGCTTTGGCCCTTGAAATTGCTACATTTAGGCGTCTGAAATCTTTTCTCACAAAATTTATCGCTGCGGAGGTACTATTATTTGTGAGGGTTGGTGAAAATAAAACTAAATCACGTTCATCTCCCTGAAAACTATCCACCGTACCAGCTTTCATTTTCGCTTTTGCTAACACTTCGCCGGGAATACTTTTTGCAATTTGGGTCTCAAATTCTAAAACCTGCGCTCTAAACGGCGCAACAAAACCGACTGATCCTTCATACTTTTGATCAACCAGGAGGGTTTTCAGATGCGCAATGATTGCATGTATTTCTGCAGTGTTCACATGATCATTTCTCAGCTCAAGGTTTGGCTTAACATCAGTCCACGCAATTCCTGGCTTTTGGTTGGGTGGACATTTTAAGGAATTATAATCAACCGCCACATTAAGTGCTCCACCATAAAATTGTGAGCTAATATAATCTACAATCTCTGGAGCTGAGCGATATTGACTTCGAAGGAGCGTCTTTTGTGCATTTGGGACCCTCAAGGCAGCATCAAAAAGAGACAATGAACTTTGCGAAAACCTTGCTGCTTTTTTTGGCTCTAAATTATTCAATCGCATTAAGTTGAGATCTTGGGCTTTGCCGATATTTGGGATGAACTTAAGTTGTTTGTCATCACCCACAATCACAACTTTTTTTGCTCTGAACATCAATGGGATTGCACTTGCCAAATCACACTGGGTGGCTTCATCAATTACTAATACATCAAAAAGCCCAGGTATTAATGGGATGCGCTTTGAAGCGGCCTGCACTGAAGAAAGCCATAGTGGACGAGATTTTAATATCTTTTGAGCGATATTCACCGACACTTGCGAACGGGAATCCAGAAGGATATTGGCATCATTTTCTTCCAACAATTCCTTCAACGCCTCATCGGAAAAATCTGCTTGTACTTTAAGAACAGGTGGCAAGAGGTGCTCTGAAAGTTCTGAGATTTCATCCGTTAGCTTCAAGATATTAACGTCTGATTTTTGCTCCTGCTTAGCCTCTCGTAAAGCCGCAAGTTGTTCGTTCAGAATGCTCAATGGTGCATCTAAAGCTGTTGCTTGTTCCGCAAGATCCTGGCCGTCTTCGTTATGTCGTTTGAAAAACAGCAGTAATGTTAGGATCCGTTTTAAAAATGACTTTTTAGGTTTCGTAAGCGGGGTAACCTCAGCTGATTGAAATTTCCCGCTTTCCCGAAACTTTATTCGATACAGTAAATCGGCAATTGCACATTCAATCTCTTCAAGCTTATTTAAACGGATGAGCGCATTACTGCGAGCCGTTGCCATTGAGGATAACTTGGACTTCAATTTTGGATCGTAGTCCTGCAAATTTCCTTGAGGTTGCTTTGCAATAATGTCCAGGATATTCCTGAAAGAGACATCAATATCCCCTGATCGATCATAAGTGCGGACGATATAATCAATATCAGATGCCAAATTAGAAAGCCGCTCTATAACCGCATCTAAAGCTTGATGGTTTTTGGACGCAAAAAGAACTGAGCCAGCGTTCAAAAGAGTAGAAGTTGTAACTGAAGCAATCGTTTGGCTCTTGCCCGTCCCTGGAGGCCCTGTAATCACACTGACGGATGAACTCAGCGCATTTTGGGTGGCTTTAATCTGATCATTGTTGGTGGGTCCCACATTGATTGCAGGCACAAATTCGTCAGATAGTTTTGATCCGTTTATGAAATCCGCCAAGGCCGTATTTTGAAATACGCTTTCCTCAAGTTCGTCGAAAGATTTGTAGTCCTCAATAATCCCTTTATTGAAGGTACTGTCGTCGTTAAGAAAAATTGCAAATGCATCCCAAATTTTTTCAGCGGACGCACTAATACTGAGGTTCAGCGCTTGAGCTGACAGATTACCAGTATAGTAACCCGCCGCAGCTTCCCGCAATTTCGAAATGAACTCTGTCACTGAAAGCGGGAGTGCTGAACCAATTTGAAATAGGTCTTGTAGCTGCTTGTGGTTCCATCCAATTGCTCGATGATTTTCTCGTGCCCAGAGAGGGTTCACGAACAAGTTCTGCAAATCAAAATCTATGAGCAACTCAGATTCAGTTCGCTCGTAGTGCCCGGAAAATAATCCAACGGGCCAAACTTTCGGAGCAGAACGATCAACGCCTGTGCAAATTGGCCAGCCAAGAGTGATGGATCTATCGCTTTCTTCTCGCCTCAAAAGAGCTTGTCGAAATGTACCTGGCAAATGATCAAGCTTTAACTTCAATCTGATGATCTGAGTGTCAGATTCACCGGAAACTTGTGGTAATCCACCTGAAATTAATTGCCATTTTGTTCCATGCGCCTCTGGAATTACACCAAGTGCTCCACGAGCATCTGACCGTACAGCTGCTTTGAAGTACCCAAGCAGCTGTTTCAAATTCAATGTACTTGGCGTATCCAACTCGACAGTTTCAGTAGATGCCTGTTCCAATTCGTAAAACTGGCCAGTGACGGCCTCGATTAACTCTCCTTTTAGAGCACCAGCTTCCTGTCCACTCTCTTGCTGAAAATTGAATCTGCCCCGCCATTTTCCATCCGTGCCACGGAAAATTAAATTTTGCTTTTCTAGTTCAGTCAATTCAGAGAACACTGAAATGCGTTTATGAGGATCACAATCCTTATCCAAAAGGTATATTAGTTCTTCAGAAAGCTTACCTTTTGGGTAACTGTTAATAGTTCTCAGTAGTAAAGTCATTTATTTACTCAGTATAAACGGCGCTTTATATCTAAGATGGAACCTATCTCGCACTAGAGTCAATGAGAGTAGGATCATTTTAGTACTTGGATCATTGAAAGTTTGAGGTGGACATTGTTTTTTCGATTAAAAAAAGCAAAGTTATTTATGTTATACCTATAAACTAAAATCTTTTCGATTATTGAAGTATCGCATGGTTGTAAAAATATATAACGGTTCGAATAAGTGGTTTCACCGTTTGTCTATTTGCCTGCCAGTATCAGTTATTAAGCTGCAAGAGAGAGCACATGAAGTATACTATCATACCAGATATCCATGCAGATTTTGAACGACTTAATTGGTCAATATCTCAATCGAAAGGACGGCAGATCGTTTTGTTGGGTGATTTAATTGATGCAGGGAAAGCTGTTAAATTGCCAAATGATGTAGGCGTTCTGACTAGTATTTCTAAATTGATTGAAATTGGGCAAGCTGTCTGTGTTTTAGGCAACCACGAACTGAATGCCATTTTATTTCATAGACGCTCCTCAACCACAGGAATGCCCCTACGGGCACATAAAGTACAACATTTTAATCAACATAAAAGTTTCATTGATAGTTTCGGTATTGAAACCATTGACGCTCTAGACTGGACTTCTTGGATGTTAAAAACTTTGCCTCTGTGGTTTGAGCTTGATGGAGTGCGAGTTGTACACGCATGTTGGTCAGACAACGCCATTAATATAATCAAGAAAAGACGACCTGATGGGTATTTACAAGTTGAGGATTTAGACGAAATCGCAGCAAAAGACACTGAATTTGCATGTGCGGTTGAAACAATAACATCGGGTCCTGAAGCCAGACTGCCGGAAGGCTATAGTTTTATTGACAATGGTGGGCATAAACGAAAATCTGTTCGTCTTTCATGGTGGAATTCAAATAATACATCGTGGAAAAAAGCTGCCCTATCGGTTCCAAACTTAGACCAACTACCTAATGGTAAATTACCGGAAAATTTGTTGGATGAGATCTATCATTCTGATGCTATACCTGTTTTGGTTGGTCACTATAAAATGAAAGGTAAACCAAAAATCCAAAGTTCAAATGCTAGCAGCCTAGATTTCCCATCAAATAGCTGCGTTTACCAGTGGGCTGGAGAGTCTGAGTTAACTAATAAAAATTTGGTGTTGAACAGATAAAAATATCTGTATTCCTCAAAACGGAATGTCGCTGTTGTCATAATAATTATCATTTTTTATTAGTTGGTTAGCGTCATCTTGATTATCGTAAGTTTGTGAGCTGTTGGCGTCAAAAGTATCTCTGGAAACTTTCCAAGCTTTTACATCCGTATACCATCGTCCGTTGTATTCTCGGCTTTCTAAATCAACAGAGACCGTTAGCTTTTCGTCCAACTTGATCCCAAATTGATCTATTTTATCGCCCCAAGCCATAAAACAAATTTTCTTTGGATATTGGGAGTCAGTCTCTAGGATGTATTCTTGTTTTCGCCATTCTCCATTTGCAGTTTTGCCGGATTGTGGGCTTAATAATACTATTATTTTTCCTGAAATTTCCAAAATTCATGCCTTTCTTTAACGATAATTGAACAGATGTCAGGGCTGGCCCTTTTCTCAATCTAGGTGGTATCCACCACTACTTTCAAGCTGCGGACCTAAAGTCTCTAAAATGTTTATAACTGTTTATAACTTTTAGTCATACACAAAAATAAAGGCGCCAGTGACGTAAGTCATTGACACCTATAAATTAAATGGCTCCGGCGGTAGGGATCGAACCTACGACCAATTGATTAACAGTCAACTGCTCTACCGCTGAGCTACGCCGGACCACTGGGGGCGGATATAGCGGTGCGGGTTTGGGAGGTCTAGCCCA
>Ga0209199_1002821_pt1 | contig 17954 bp, 17 predicted proteins | sample COGITO_mtgs_1105_7_FD_184805 | JGI IMG/M metagenome (GOLD analysis project Ga0209199, IMG submission 184805) | Pelagic marine microbial communities from North Sea - COGITO_mtgs_110523 (SPAdes) (version 2) | ecosystem: Environmental > Aquatic > Marine > Epipelagic ...
CAGTTATCCCCAGAGGATTTAAAAGGTATTATCAAAGGTCTTTTAAGAAGTGAATTAGAGGCTTTAAAAGATCAAATCACAAAATCTAAATCTGAAGTCTTTTACACTAGAGAAGAGACTGCAGACCACTTTAAAATAGATATATCTACACTTCATAGATGGACTAAAAGCGGAAAAATCATTCCTCATGCTATAGGAGCTCGTATTTACTACAAAGAGTCTTCAATTCAACAAGCTTTAGTTAAGCTCGATCCAAATCAAAACATCGAGCTATGATAGACTTCATTAAAGTTTGGAGTTATATCAACTCAGAGGAAGTTAGTCTACTTAAAAACAGTTTTGACTTCATGGGATCATACAACGTTACGACTGGTGAATCGATCAGTCGAAATAGGTCTGGAAAAGAAGTGAAGCCTTACATTGAAGCAGAAGCTAAAGGCATGAAAATAAAACTCTACCCAAATGGCAGGTGTGAGATAGCTGGAAGTATTCACAAATACTTTAATGATGGAAAACATAACTTCAATTACTTTGGAAGAAAAGAACTATCTCATGCCATAGTGGAATTAAATAAGCATCTTAATATTAATATCTCTGAATTTAGATTAAGTAATATCGAAATAGGGGTGAATATAACTCCCCCTGTTGATAGTGATATTATCATTAACAATGCCTTTATGTATAAAAACAAGGTATTTGAAAACAAGTTTCATAGTGATGAAGGGAATTACAAACAAGCTGGTTTAACTGAATATTTGGTAAAGCTTTACAACAAGAGAAAGCACTATACAAACCAAGGTTATGTTATAGATAACGAAACCCTTAGATTCGAGCTTAAATACACCGTAATGAGATCAATTAATGATTTAGGAATAGTTTGCGTGAAAGATCTAGAAAAGGGCTTAGAAAGCTTTAAAAAGCCTCTATTGAATGCATGGAATAATGTTTTGCTGTATGATCATACTATTGACTATTATTTGCCAGAAAAAACAAGGCTAGAATATAGTAATCCCAACTATTGGATGTCTCTTAAGCAGATTAATCAGAGAACCTTTAAGAAACATTCCAATAACCTTAGGAACCTAAACCAAATTCACTCCAAAGGAATATATCTTCAAACGCAAGAGGCTATAGCTAATATGCTAGATAGTATAATTCAGAATAAATAGTCCAAACCATAAAATAGACGGCTTTTACTTTTGTAGTCACTATGGAGCTGTTTTCGAATTATAAAGTCATAAACTATACATTTTCTTATCCTAAACGATTACGGTAATCACTAGGAGTACAACCCAATACTTTTTTCACATATCTAGTGAAAAACGATCGACTTGAAAAACTCATTTCGTCAGAAATCTCAGTAATATTGAAATTTTTATTCTGCAAGAGAAGAACAATACGCTCTTTGGTGAATCGTTGAATAAACTCAGATGCAGTAGCACCAGAGTTTTGCTTAGAAATAACATTCAAGTACTTATCGGAAATATTTAATTGATTCGCATAAAACTTAACTTCCCGCTCTTTCATACAGGAATCCTGTACCAATTGTCTAAACCTTTCGTATAAAGTTCCTGTTTGTAGACTTCTTTTTCTGCGTTTGTACTCATTGACGAATGTATGCCACATTTCAAGAATAAAAAGTTTCATTTGAAGTTTTAAAGCTTCTTCATGAAAATGATGATCTACGTCTAGGAATTTAGCATTAAGTAATTGGAAATTAGATAAAACACGTATCTGATCCTCCTTATTTTCTAGTTGTTTAACTGGATATTGTCTGGAATGCAGTTCCGCGTCAATCCCCCAACTCTGGTCTGGAATATTGTTCTTTAGAAATTTATTTTCAACCAGTAAAATGGTTGCACTAAAACCTTTTGAGAACGATAAGCTTTTCAAATTACTTTTAGCAAACCAAAACAAAAATTCATTGCTTTTGCAACTCATTTTTATCTCATTAAATATAAAATCAATTTTACCTCTATGACAAATTAGATGTGTGTGATAATTAGCTACAAAGTCTCTAGGAAAATCTTTTTTTTCAGAAATATCTAGCATAACAATACGAGGTAGATTATCTATTTTTTGATTTTTTTCAGTCATAATTTAATATAAGAGATATTTGACATTATAAGGGCAATAAGTGTAACAAATGTAATGAATCTCTTTTTTTTCTTTGTAAGGTTAAATAAAAGGATAAGAAATGGATAAGAATACCATTTTTAAAAGATTAGTAAAAGGAGAAATAATCTCACCTGAAGATCCAGAAAGTTACAAACTAAAGGAAGCGTCATATGATACGAAGAGGTTATTACTGCAAATGAACAAAACATCTGAACCTCAAAAAATCAGACAATTTTTGAGCTAAATTATGGATTAAGAAATTGATGATAGCGTCACTATTTTTACCCCATTTCATATCAATTATGGCAAAAACACTCAAATTGGCAAAAATGAAAGCACTAATTAAAACGCTTACGTTAAAAATATACTATTTAATCACTTTTATAATTTTATTCTTTATTGGAATCTCTAATGTCAATGCTCAATATGCTAATGCTGAAATAAGCTCAGGGGGATTTTCTTTTGTGCCTGCTTTTACGGATACAAACCCTAACTTGATAATTCATGCAGGTACTGGTAATAAGGGTTTAATATCTGCTCATATGATCGGAAATATTCGTTTAAGTTCATTGAATCCGAGAGGATTTATTTTTATTACAAGAGCGAAAATAATTGATAAGAAATTTAAACTTACTGCAGGTATACATTTACCAGCTATTCAAATTGACGAGGACTTTCATGTAGATACATTTTTTGCACAAGAACTTATAGCCTCTTATAAACTTTCTGATCATTGGAGCTTAAGTTCCATGTATCTTCATGGAAAAGGAAGAAACAATGATTTAGAGATAAATTTAATGACCTTTAATGCGCAATTCTCCCATAAACGTTTTTTGTTTTTAACCCAATTATATATTTTGGATCTGGATCACACCTACGGATTAGCTGAAAATATCACCTACAAACTCACCAAAAAATTAGATATTAGGGGGTTTGCCAATAGCACTATTTCTAATAGAGATTTTAAATGGACTATTGGATTATTAAGGCATTTTTAAATTATTAATCAAATGAAAAATACATTAGCAATCATAGTTTTCTCTCTTTTATCACTGGTTTTAAAAGCGCAAAACGCAGACCGGATTAAGATTTCTATTGACAAAAAGTCTAAGGGTGATATTACTTTTTTAACAAGAATTAGAAAAGATAGTACTGTAAAGAAAGGAACAATCTTTAAGGTTAAAGCAGCATCCAAATCTGGGAAAGTTTTAGATGCATTATTTCTTTCATATCCAGGAATGTGGGGTACTATGTACACAGAATCTATGACTGACACTTTTTCATTTAAAGCAGATAAGGACATTAGCATAGGAACATCTTATATAGACAGCAGCGCAGTTGCTCATATAAATGTGAAACAAAATATTGTTTATGCAACTCCAGGTGTTAAACCCTTAAAGTACGACGTATTCTCACCAAAAGGAGCTCGTAATTTACCAATTATCATCATTATACATGGTGGTGGCTGGTCTTCTAACACAGAAGATGTTATGAGGGGTTTAGCTCGTGAATTAACGCGTTCTCAAAAGTTTGTAGTGTTTAGTTTAGATTATCGTTGGCTAGGAAATCTCGATGGAGATAAAACACCTAATAAAATGCATCATTTAATGGAAGACATATTTGGAGGAATAGTTCATATTAAGGAAAACGCTCATAAATATGGTGCAGACGGTAGCCGTATTTTTTTAACAGGTGATAGTGCTGGGGGACATTTGTCTGCAACTGGGTCTCTAATGATAGAAAAATTAGGGGATAGAGGTTTTGGTAAGAAACCTGGAGTATTTGAATTAATGCCTAGTTATATGCCAAAAGACACCTCTATTGAACAAGTGAGGGTCTCTCTTTTGAACTCAATAAAAGCTGCCGCGCCTTCTTACGGAGCTTTCAGAAATGTAACTATGCAAGATTTTGTTCAAGATGGTCCAGAGTATTTAAACGAGGTTAGTCCTATAAATGACATTCCTGAGATAAGCAAAAGAGCTATACCTCAATTTTTACTAAGAGGGACCAAAGATCCTATTATACCAAATGAAGAAGTTAGTGATTTTATGAATGCATTAATAACGAAAGACCAACGAGTAGAATATATTCAAATAGGATCTGCTAGTCATGCTTTTTTTGACTGGAAACCAGACGATGCAACTAAGAAAACCTTTGCCAAATATGGCGTGTATTACGCACAGCGTATGGAAGCCTTTTTCCTGGATATTTTAAATGTGAATTAGGCGACTATATAGCGCCCAAATGGCTTAACTTCTTAAAGTATAGCCGAGTAAATTCTAATTTTATTAGCTTTACATTATTCTTGTTTAAAGAGAATAGATATTTAAAAAAATAAACCTCCAACCAATAAAGGTTGAAGGTTCTACTGTACACCCTAAAGACCTGTTTTCGAAACAGATGATGGAGTTTTTGAGAGATATTTAGTTGCTATTTAGAAAAATGAGACAAAACACAACAGTTTTTGTTAGACTTAAATTCAATTACTACCGAAAGGATTTTGAGCGTGTTTTTCATTTAGAGTCAGGGGCACTTTAGAAGAACGCATGCCAGGGCGAAAAGAAATCTTCACCGCCCTTACCTACACCCTACCAGGTATGCCTTTAATTTACAGCGGCCAAGAATACGACTTAAACCACCGTTTAAAATTTTTCGAAAAAGATTCCTTTCTTAAAACTAAGGGCGCCTATTTTGAGCTTCTCAAGAAGCTCGGAGCGCTTAAAAAATCGCACCCCGCCTTAAACGGCGGAAAATCTGCTGCTGCCTACAAAAGATTGAAGACGGAAAATTCGAATATTTTTGCTTTTAAACGCGGAAAAGCAGGAAGGGAAATGTGTTTTATAGGCAATTTCTCCAACGAGACGCAACAAGTACAAGTGGGCTATGGAAAACTGTATACAGATTACCTACAAGGGGAAACCTTATACCTTGAAAATGCCCCAATTGAATTAGCACCTTGGGCCTTTAAAATCATTATAGAATAAGGGTTTTTATTTAAGACTAATAGGTTCTTTTAGATAAAGGAGGTATTATTTTATACCTTTGCACTTTACTCATCAAAACATTTCGCGCTTGAATTCTAAAAAATACTCCGAGATCATGTCTAGTGTACGCAAAATTGTACGCGCCGTAAACTTAGAATCTAAGCGTATAGAAAAGAATTTTGGCATTAGTATTCCCCAACTGCTGACCCTAAAATACTTAAACGAATCTCCTGAATACAGAAGCACCATGAGAAACCTGAGGGAGGTGCTTTCTTTAAACGCCAGTACGGTTACGGGAATTGTTTCTCGATTAGAATCCAAAGGCTATATTGCCAGACTGCCCGATCCAAAAGACAAAAGAAGCACACCTATTGTGCTCACTTCAAAAGGATCTGCCCTCGTAAAAACAACCAATGTATCTCTTCACGAAAGAATCTCTAAAAATCTAGAGGCTACTTCTGACGCCGAATATCAAAATATCTTGGGCTCTTTTGAGACCATTATTAACTTTCTCAATATTGAAGATTTGGATGCAGCACCTATTATCACTGGTCCTGCAGATATTTCTGAGTATTAATCCCCTATTAAGCCGTATTTCTTAAAATTTTATTAAAGCCCCTCAGGCCAGTCTTGGCGTGGGCTAAGAAGACTATATAGTTTCTACAGAAAATAATATAGTCTCAAAATGTTTTCTATGGAAACTAAAATGAGTACTTTTGTGCAAAATTTAATTTTCATGAACAACAAAAACAAACATCTACTACTTTTAGTGCTAACTGTTTTTATGGGTATTTACGGATACTCACAAGATGTAATAAGCGGAGTAGTAAGTGACAAAGACGGAATTCCAATGATAGGTGCTACAGTTTTAATACAAGGCACAAACCAAGGAACAACCACAGATTTTGACGGTAAATTTTCAATAGAAACTACTCAGGCGGTTTCTTTAAAAGTGACCTATGTAGGTTTCAAAGCCAATTATGTAAAAGCTTCTCCTGGAGATGTTCTCCAGATTACTCTAGAGGCCTCTAATGCCTTAGATGAGGTCGTTATTACCGCCTTAGGTATTAAAAGAGAGGAAAAAGCTTTAGGGTATGCCGTTCAGGGCATCACCGCAGGGGAAATAAGCCAAGTAAAAGCGACCAATGTCGTAAATGCATTGGCCGGAAAAGTAGCTGGGGTAAGCATTACAGGATCATCAGCTGGTCCGTCTGCCTCTTCTAATATTACGATTAGGGGTGCTTCTTCTTTGATGGGGAACAACCAACCGCTATTTATCGTAAACGGAATGCCTATTACCAATGACCTCTATACTTTTGACGACGGTTTAAACGGCTCTACAAGTATTGACTTTGGTAACGCTGCCCAAGTAGTGAACTCAGACGACATTGAAAACATTTCTATTCTTAAAGGACCCGCAGCCTCTGCCCTATACGGATCTAGAGCGGCTTCTGGAGTGATTCTTATCCAAACTAAAACTGGAAAGAACAACGGAGACCCTTTCAGTGTGGAACTCAATAGCTCTGTATTATTTTCTAGCCCTTTAAAGTTACCTAATTACCAGAACGAATACGGTGCTGGTGGAGGGGGTAAATACTCCTACCTCAACGGCTCTACTTATATAGGTGCCAATGAAAACTATGACGCCTATGGTGAAAACTGGGGGCCTAGAATGAATGGGCAACTTATTAAGCAGTTTAATTCTGACGGAGAAGCGGTGCCCTTCACCCCTTCGCCTAACAATATTAGAGACTTTTACGAAACAGCACTTACCCATATTACCAATGTTGCTGTAAACACCAGCTCAGAAGACGCCAACAGTAGGTTCTCTTATACCCATTTAGGAAATGACGGCCTCATTCCAAATACAGGTTTAGAGCGAAACACTTTTCAAACCAGTATTAACAGATCTTTGTTTGACAATAAATTAAATATTGGCTTTAACAATATGTTTGTGAGGTCTACCTCAGACAATATTCCAAACTCTGGTTACGATGAATCTTCTTCTGTGATGTACGGATGGTTATGGTTACCTAGACAGGTAGAGATTAATGATCTAAGGGATTACTGGCAACCTGGCTTAGAAGGTGTTGAACAACGTTACGCTGAAAACCTTTGGGTAAACAACCCTTGGTTTATTGCTTACGAAAACACCAATGCTTTTCAGAGCAATAGAAATATTTCTAATATCAATATTGACTACCAAATAAACGACTACGCTAATTTACGTTTTCGTTACGGAGTAGATTATGTAGACGAACAAAGACAATACAAAAGGGCTCCTTCTACCAAAGGAGTGCTCAATGGAAGTTACAGGGAAGATGAGATTAGTTTTAGAGAGAGCAACGCAGAATGGTTGTTGTCTTTAAATCCTACGCCAAACGAATCTAATCTAATAGATGTAGATTTAAAAGTAGGTGGAAACCTCATGTCGCAACAAGCGAATTTTTCTGTAGCCAACAACCCAGAGCTACAAAACTTTGGTACGGATCCATCTGTGTACACCCTATCTAATGCTAGATCTGGGGTACTTGTTGAGTCTCAAAAAACAAATGCTAAATTAAATTCTGTGTTTGGATTGTTGAGCTTAGATTATGACAACAAAGTGTACCTAGACTTAACTTATAGAAATGATTGGGCAAGTACCTTAGTAAATCCTTTGACTGGAAAAGCCAATTCTTCTTTTAGCTATGGCTACCCATCTGCCTCTACTTCCGTATTGGTTTCTGATATTTTCAATATGCCAGAAAGCATTCAGTTTTTAAAGCTAAGGGCTTCTTACGCAGAAGTGGGTAATGGTGCACCGGCATATTCTTTTGGAAATAGCTATACACCACAAGCGCCCTTTGGAAACCAACCTATCTTTACGACAAACAGTACCATATCTGATCCTAACTTAAAGAATGAATCTACTACAGCCAAAGAAATTGGACTAGATCTTAGAATGTTCGACGGTATAATTAATTTAGATATGGCGGTCTATAAAATGAATAGTTATGACCAAATTATTCAACTGCCTGTTGCCAAAACAAGCGGATACGACTACACCCTAACCAATGGTGGAGAAATTAGTAACTCTGGTATTGAAATTGCTTTGGGGATTGAGGCCATTAGAAGTGAAGACTTTAATTGGAGTACTCAAATTAACTTTAGTAGAAATAGGGCTATTGTAGAAACATTACCTGAAGTGATCCAGGGAGGAAGGTATTCTATTATTGCAGATATTTTCCCTGGAGATGAGGGAGGTTCTGATTTAGAATATGTAGCAGAAGAAGGACAGTTATTAGGCCAATTATACGGTCTTGGATTTCAAAGAGGTCCTGACGGTCAGATCATTCATGAAAACGGACTGCCTTTACACACCACAGAAAAAGTATCTGCAGGGTCTTTCCAACCAGACTTTAGACTGGGATTATTCAATAATTTCTCTTACAAAAATTTCAATGTAGGGATCTTATTTGACGGTCAAGTAGGAGGGCAAATTTATTCTAGATCTCATGCGCTTTATGCCACTGCAGGTACTATTGTGAATGACGACGATCCAAACTTAGCCCTAAGCACCTTGGAGGGAAGAACTACCTATAGTGTGGATTATGACACTACAGGAAATCCTGTCTATACCTTAGAGCAAGAAGGAAGTGTTGTTGGGCCTGGGGTCATGTATGACGCCAGTGGCAACTTAGTGCCTAACACTGTAGCTGTTCCAGCTGGTGGTGCAGGATACACAGGATATTTCTACAATTATTACGGAAATGGATTCAACAGAGATAATATAGAAGCGGCTACTTATGACGCTACCTACTTTAAATTACGTGAACTGAGTATTTCTTACGACGTACCTGAAAAAGTATTCAAAAGCCTTGGTTTAAAACAGGCAAGAATTTCCCTTATTGGAAGAAACCTATTGTTATTCTCAAAGGTACCTACTATAGATCCAGAGACTTTCTCGATCAGAAACGGTGTCTTTGTAAACGGATTTGAGAGTACCTCAATTCCTAGCCAGAGAAGTATTGGTGTTAATGTAAATTTAAAATTTTAAGAAGATGTTAGTTAAAAAAATATACAAACCACTATTATTACTCACCCTTGTTTTGCAAGGCTGTAATGATTTTGAAGACCTAAACACCAACCCAAACGAGCCAACTTCAGTATCTAGTGGCGTGTTGTTCTCCTCTGCGATTAGAAGCAGTGCACAAACTCAGGCAAACGAATCGTTTTTACTTGGCAATAACATAGCACAGCTCTCTGCGAAAACTCTTAGAGCAGAAGTAGATTTTTACGGATGGAATGCATTCCCAACTGTTTGGGAAGGGTTTTATGAGAGTTTAACGGACGTGCAACAAGTGATTGATATTTCTATTGAAACAGGAGATACAGCTACCCAAGGCGCCGCAACTATTTATAAGTCATGGATTTATTCTGTACTTACAAATGCCTACGGCGATATCCCTTATTCAGAAGCCATGAAAGGTTTAGAGGCTAACTTTACTCCAGCTTATGACAGTCAAGAAGTTATTTACGCAGACTTATTAAGCAGCCTAGAACAAGCTGTTGGCATGTTGTCTAACGGAGGAAGCGTTACTGGAGATTTATTATATGACGGAGATACTCAAAAATGGGTGCGTTTTGCCAATAGTTTAAGATTGAGATTGCTCATGTACCAAAGTGGGAAACAAGATGTTTCTGCAGCTTTTGCCAGTATTGTCAACAGCGGAAATATTATAAACAGTAACGACAATCAGGCAGCGGTTACTTTCTTAAATTCTTTTCCCAACCAATTTCCAACCATTCCTTTAAAGCAAGGAGACTTTGACGCAGTAGCGATCTCTAAGGCGGCAGTTACGGTGATGGAAGATTTAAAGGACCCTAGACTTTCTAGATATGCCAGACCTGACAACGAAGATTTTGACGCGCCAGTATTTACAGGAGTAGAAAACGGTGTAGGGGGTCAGACTGGGTCTAGACTTGGATTAGCTTACTTTAATTATCCGGGACAAATTACTGCAGACCAAATGGGAATAAACTATGCAGAAGGATTAATCATGACTTATGCAGAGGTATGTTTTCTTGTAGCAGAAGGAATTGCGAAAGGATGGGTTACTGGAGATATAGCCACAGAATACAAGAAAGGAATTCAGGCTTCTCACGACTATTATCAGGTTAATTACGCCCCTTATGGATGGAATTCTTTTGATGATTACTATGACAATTCTGGTGTAGCTTTTGCTGAAACAGAAGATATTTGGAAACAAAAGTGGCTTTCGCTTTATTTTTCGGGATTAGAGCCTTATTTTGAGCTCAGAAGATGGTACAATGAAGTGAACGGATGGGATGGATTGTCCTTCGTGAGTGCACCCATTGGCACCAACCTTAACAATTACGAATTGCCTAGTCGTTTTTTATACCCTGGCCAAGAGCAGAGTTTAAACAATGCTAATTACCAAGAAGCGTCTTCTAGGTATGCCGGAGGGAATACGATTAATGGTAAAATGTGGATTTTACAATAGGCTTGTCTATTATCTAGACCTGATTTTACAATAGCGTATGAAAAAATATTTTGATGTTTACCCAAGGGTTTTTTATCCCTCATTAATACTTATTTTAAGTTTTGTTTTAGTGGCTATCCTTGGGGGAGACCCTGTGAAGAATTTCTTTACAGAAGTGACCCATACTGTAACTTCTTATGGTGGGTGGCTATTTATCCTAGGGGTAAACATCTTTATTGTAGTCTGCCTGTGGGCGGCTTTTGGAAAATTTGGAAAAAAGCGATTGGGCGGTAAAGGAGCAGTTCCAGAATTCAGTATGTTTTCCTGGTTTTCCATGCTCTTTTCTGCAGGAATGGGTATTGGACTTTTGTACTTTGCAGTTTCTGAACCCATCACGCATTTTATAAATCCTCCGCTAGACACTCCTCAGGTTAAAGACCAAGCCATTCAAGCGCTTAACTTTACCTACCTACATTGGGGATTACACGCCTGGGCCATTTACTGCCTGGTTGGATTATCCTTGGCTTATTTTTCATTTAATAAAAACTTACCCTTCTCACTTCGCTCTATCTTTTTCCCAGTATTGGGAAGAAAGATTTTTGGCTGGAGGGGAGATATTATAGACGTTATTGCCGTGGTAGCCACTCTTTTTGGGTTGGCCACTTCCTTAGGGTTTGGCGCAAGACAGATAGCCACGGGAGGGAATTTCCTATTTGGCTTTGACGCAGGCGTTGGCTCTCAGATAATTATTATTGTGATCATTACCCTAATTGCTACGCTATCAGTAGTCACCGGCCTTAAAAAAGGGGTGAAATTACTCAGTAGGCTAAATCTAATTGTAGCTGTTATATTTTTAGTATTTGTTTTTTTACTGACAGATCCAGTAGGGGTATTAAACATCTTTGTAGAAAGTACAGGGATGTATTTCCAACGCTTTATAGAACTAGGTAGCTGGTCTTCTTCCTTCACGGACAACACATGGCAAGGAGATTGGACCATATTTTATTGGGCCTGGTGGATAGCCTGGTCTCCTTTTGTGGGTATGTTCATTGCTAGAGTATCTCGGGGAAGAACGGTCAGAGAATTTGTGTTAGGGGTGTTGTTTGTCCCTACACTCATTACTTTTATATGGATGTCTACCTTTGGTGGTTCTGCCTTACTCCTTGAAATTGATCAACCAGGATTGTTATCCGGTCCTATTATGGAAGACTCTTCCACCTCATTATTTGTGTTTTTAAAACAATTCCCACTACCTGCTGTCACCAGTTTTATTGGAATCTTTATGGTATCTGTATTCTTTGTAACCTCATCGGACAGTGGTTCTCTTGTGATAGACAGCATTACTTCCGGCGGAAAACTGAACGCACCAGTAGGACAACGAATTTTATGGGCCTTTATGGAAGGTGCTGTAGCTATTGCACTTCTTGTTGGAGGTGGTTTAAAAACCATGCAGGCCGCTTCTATCTCTACAGGAATCCTATTTCTTATAGTGCTCTTTATTATGTGCTGGTCTTTGATTAAATCACTCGGACGCGGACATAGAAAAAGATTGAAAAAATTCAAAAAAAAGCACCCCAATGCTTGGGTAGAGTCTGACGCTTAATAGGTTACCCATAGGGGTATTTAAAAATTTAGATGCGCAAAAATATCTCCTTTTTCTCTTGGAAAAGAAACAAAAAGGAACCAATCACAAAAAAGTAAATCCTAAGTTTCCACTCAGAGGTTTTATCATATGCCCTTCTTGTAATAAGCCCCTTAGTGCAAGTACTTCAAGAGGGAGAAATAATACCTATTCTTATTACCACTGTTTTAGCCCTTGTTCTAATAACAACTAATAATATTAATAGATTGAGAGTGTAATGCCCTTTTAGAGATTGCCTAATCCATAATGCGGAAAAGAGGCATTGAACAAAGAATTTCTAATTGTTTTATTTAGAATGTTGTTGTGCCAGGTTGCGGGGAAGTGTGTTGGTTTTCAGGGTATATATAAAGGATGAAAAGTGACATTTCACCCTTTATAATAACTCAAACTAAACTTAACTTTTACTCTACCCTAAATGAGAAGACTTGTGTAAATGAACTACTCTGTCCATCTGGCCAATTTTCCACAACTGCAAAAGATATGGCGCTATTCACAAAATTCTTAATGAGTGACGGCACTGTTAATGGGAAGTCTTTTATTGATAAAGCGCTTTTATATCAAATGGGGAATCCAACATCAACAGAATCTTATAAAAATGGATTAAAATCAGGCTATCAGTTTGGACTTGTTGGGCTATTTTAGAGCGATTACACCAGATTCGTTACAGTATGTAATAGTTGATCTATTTGAAGAAGTTAATTAGGCCAATAATAACGTGGGGTATGTAGTATCGTTTTTATAAATAACACTTAAGCTTTATATTTCACGTTCCTGTACTTTTACTTTTCACTTTAAAAAGTATTTTGTGTCTTTGTCTAAACATGGGTAGCAACAAAAAAATAAATACTAATACTACTAGAACATCCCTTTACTGGAAGTGCCAGTTAATCGGTTGGGGGCTAGTTTCCCTTTTTTGGTTTTATATCGCCTTGTTAAGAGATGATTTTAAAATCTCTCATGCCATTATCAACTACTTCTTAGACATTTTTATATGCATAGCAATAACACATGCGTATAGGACTATGGCAGTACGGCGAAAGTGGAATGAACTAGGTATGAAAAATTTGATTTGGAAAGTAATTCCTGCATTGTTTGTTCTTTCCTTGGCATTTATGTTGTTCATGAATCTTAAAACGTCTGCCTACATTTCTTTAGTAGATAGGCAAAATGATACTATTAGCAAGCTTTTTGTTTGGAATCCTATTTTTATATGGAATCCTGTTTTAATTACTGGCTTGAGGCATATGACCATTTGGCTACTTGCATATCATTTATATCATTTTTATCAAAGGGAGGTACAAACTTCCAAAACTAATGCACAACTTTCTCTAATTGCAAAACAAGCGCAGTTAGATAATTTGGCAGCGCAATTAAACCCACATTTCTTGTTTAACTCCTTAAATTCTATTAAATCATTAGTAATAGAAAACCCTAAAGGCGCAAGAAGAGCTATTGATTTATTATCAGATTTGTTGCGTTCTTCTTTATATGAAAAAGACAAAGATTTAATTCCTATTGAAAATGAACTTTCTTTAGTCTATGATTACATTGAATTAGAAAAAATGCGTTTTGAAGATCGGCTTCAAATTAAAACCGATATTGATCAGGAAGCACTTAATTACAAGATTCCTGCGTTAAGTATTCAGTTATTAGTAGAAAATGCAATCAAACATGGAATCGATTTAAGAGTGGATGGTGGCGTTGTTTTCTTGAAAATAAAAAAGAGGGATAACTACATTCATATTAACATTGAGAATCCTGGTGTAATTCATAAAAACGAACGTGTTGGGTTAGGTCTGGAAAACTTAAATAAACGCCTGGAAATTCAATATAAGGGTAAGGCAAGTTTTATTTTAACTCAAAATGAGAATGACTGTGTAGTTGCAGAAATAATAATTCCAATGAATATAGACGATGAAAAAATATAAAACTATAATCATTGATGATGAACGTTTAGCGAGAGAAGAAGTAAAACGCGCATTAGAAAAACATCAAGAGTTTGAAATTATAGGTGAAGCAAGTCATGTAGATGAGGCCATATCTTTAATTGAAGAACTACAACCCGATCTATTGTTTTTAGATATTCATATGCCAGGTAAATCTGGTTTTGATTTATTGGAAGAATTAACGAATGTACCAGACGTTGTTTTTACAACGGCATACGATCAATATGCCGTAAAGGCTTTCGAGATGAATGCTTTAGATTATTTAGTAAAACCTTTACGAGATGAGCGTTTTTCTAAAACTATTCAAAAGGTAAAGGAAGAGCTTTCTAACAGGGTAAAATTAGAGCCTACAACCTTACCCATGCATCAAAAGATATTTATAAAAGACGGAGAGAAATGTCATTTTATTCCGCTAACAGACATTCATTTTATAGAATCTTTAGAAAATTATGCACGTCTGCATTTTGGTTCAGACAAAGCCATGATTAAGCGTTCTTTAAATTTATTAGCAGAAAAATTGGACCCTAAAGTCTTTTTTCGCGTTAATCGAAGTCAAATGATTAACATACATTACATTAAAGAGATTCACCCATACTTCAATAATAAATTACAAATTATATTAACTACTGGTAAAAAAGTAGAAGTGTCTAGTAGGCAATCAGTTAAGTTCAAAAATTGGAATAGTTTGTAAACTCTTTTTACGCTTATTTACGTATATCTGCGTTCCTGTACTTTCCCTTTCTACATTGAAAAACTTACCATTTCTTTGCTTCATAAATGAGTATAATTTTAATGAACAAAATATTGCTATGAGGCATTTTAAAAGTAAATATCAGCTACCTATAATTCTAATTGTCTTTATAACTGGGGGACTTTATTCCTGTATAAATGACACCCTACAAATCGCTAAGCAGCCAACGTTATCAGATTACTCCGTTGGAGAAAAATGGGTTTGGAAGTATAAGGGAGCTACAACCGAAGGCGAGGTACGTTCAGAGGGAGAAGATACAAGAGAAGTAGTTATTGCAGATGGTGTTTTGGGGATGATAATAGGTAATGATACGATTTCAATAATAGACATTGTAAAACCAGAAGAAAGTGAAACGCCTAAGTATGACTGGCCTCTGGAAGTGGGTAAAAAGTGGAAATATGAAAAAAATTGGACCAGTCAAGATGGTACCACAGGAAAGCAAAGTCAAGATGTCGAGGTTTTGTCGTTTAAGGAAGAAACAGTAGCAGCAGGAACCTTTATGGCGTTTACCATAGAATACAAGGGAACCGTTTCGAATTCTAGAGGATATAACGCACAAACCGATGAAGTTTGGTGGTATGCTCCAGAACTAAAAAACTTTATTAAAATGACACAAACTCAAGACGATTTTTTGTACAAAGAGGAGTTAAAACACTATTCAAAACCAAACAATTAAAACATATGGTTACCCCCAACTTTTTAAATGAATCAACATGACCAAAGACATCAAATCGCAATTAACACTAAAAAGAGGCATTCTTGCCATTGTAGTCATGTATGCATGTCAGCTTTTAGCAGGAATTATAACCTCTTATAGTTTTAAGTTCTTTGTACCGTCAAAGACTGTTTCTATAGAGGTGATTGGAGTATCTTCTGCCTTGTTAAGTGGTATTATCATCTTGTTTCTATTCTGGTGGGACCTAAATAGGTCTGGCAAATCATTTTATCCACAGATAGGATTACAAGCTAGTAAGATCAAGAATAACAAAGGAGTATTATTAGTGATAGCGGCATTGGTATCGACACATTTTTTAGCCTGGATATATAGGTCGGTTATTTTGCCAAGCTTTGACCAAGCAGGAATTATAGGCGGTGGTTCTAAAATGTTTAGTTTTATTCAGGCCAACGGAGGAGTACTCGAAATGAGTGGCTTTCTACTATTGGCACTCATTGTGGGCCCTATAATGGAGGAGGTTGTTTTTAGGGGGTATTTGCAATCGTCATTAGCAAAGCGTATACCTTCTTGGGCCGCAATCTTAATTACCTCTGTTATTTTTGCTGCTGGCCATAGCCCCATGATTTTATGGCCAATGTATTTTCTCTTTAGCATTACTTGGGGTTGGATATATGTAAGAACAGGGTCTTTAAAAATGGCCATTCTAATCCATGTCTTAAGCAACTTATTTTATACCGTTATTGGTTTTGCAGGTTGGGATATTCTCGCTTGAGTGAATTTAGTTGCAATTTTGAAAAATAAGCTATGAAAAAGTCAGTCCTATTATCATTTTTAATTGCAATTAGTATGACTTCTTTTGGTCAAGAATTGCCATTGGTGCCGCGTTAGAATACTCAAAAAAATCTTAATGTAACAACTGAGATTACAAAATAAACCATCAATCAAAAAACGAACAGTACATGTTTTTCAAATCAAAAGAAGGAAAAGAAAAAATCTTATCCCTTTACAATCAAAAGTTAAATGAGCTGAATATTGAATATTCAGAAAAATTGATAGAAACAAAGTTTGGAGTCACTAATGTTATCATTACTGGCGACACTAAAAACCCTCCATTACTACTGATTCACGGCACAGGAGGTTGTGCACCACAAATTTTAGATTCTTTACCTAATCTAGCTTTAAAATATTGTGTCTTTGCAGTTGATGTCTTAGCGCAGCCCAATAAAAGTGCAGAGAATCGATTAGACATGAAATCTTTAGATTATGGAAAATGGCTTATTGAAGTAATCATAAAACTAAGGCTGAAAGACGTGACCCTTGTAGGTTTTTCTTTTGGTGGTTTGATCAGTTTGAAAGCACTAGTGTTTAATGAAACGACTATAAAACAGGTATTCTTAATTGCACCAGTCTATATTGTTAATGGTAATCCTCTTGTAGGTTTGTTTAAAATGTTCCTACCATTAAAAAAATTTATAAAAACTAACAATCAAAAGCACATTAAAAAGGTAATGAACGTACTTTTTTCTGAATACGATGATTTTGCATTAGAGTTTATGTCTTCTACGTTTCAACACTGCAATATGGATTTTTCTCCTTTACCAATACTATCTAAAAATGATGCAAATAGAATAAAAACACCGATTACCATTTTTGCCTGTGAAAAGGATATCATGTTTCCCGGAAAAAAAATGATTAAAAGAGCCAAACGAATATTTTCTTCTATAGAAGAAGTTGTTTTGATTGAAGATGCTAAACACGTAACAAATTCAAAGGATTTTAAAAAAATAGAAGATTTAATTATTGATAAAAACAGGCACTGAAATGATACAAGAAATTAAATCTGTAAGATAGGATAAAGAACAAATATCACAGTGCTCAGAGCCAATACGAGTTAAATAATGCTTAGGTATAGGTTTTAGGTTATATATAAATATCACGACCAACCTAAAAAAAGAAAACCGTTTCTATTAAACCCACCCCCTCTGCCAAAATCAAGTGATGTTCTGAAACTTTTTGGAATTTTAAATATTTGTTCCTGAAAAGGGCTTATTATCACATTTGATGCCAATATGATGCCATAAAAAGGTTATTTAAACAAAAAACCCTTGAAAATCAGGTGATTAACAAGGGTCGTTGTAGCGGGAACAGGACTCGAACCTGTGACCTTCGGGTTATGAGCCCGACGAGCTACCTACTGCTCTATCCCGCGATGTGGATGGCAAAGATACAACTCTTTTTGTTTCTTTTCCAAGAGAAAAAGTAGATATTTTTGCGCATCTATATTTTTAAATACCCCTATGGGTAACCTATTAAGCGTCAGACTCTACCCAAGCATTGGGGTGCTTTTGCTT
>Ga0209199_1002822_pt1 | contig 17951 bp, 18 predicted proteins | sample COGITO_mtgs_1105_7_FD_184805 | JGI IMG/M metagenome (GOLD analysis project Ga0209199, IMG submission 184805) | Pelagic marine microbial communities from North Sea - COGITO_mtgs_110523 (SPAdes) (version 2) | ecosystem: Environmental > Aquatic > Marine > Epipelagic ...
CGCGGTTGATTTTTCGCCATAGCACCGGCGAAATTTCATAGCCCACGAGGCGGTCCACAACTCTTCTGGTTTCCTGCGCTTCGACAAGATTGTCATCCAGTGCACGAGTGTTATTTGCAGCCTCGGCTATTGCATCTTTTGTGATCTCGTTAAAAACCATTCTTCTAACCGGGACCTTTGGCTTTAGAACCTCGAGCAGATGCCAAGCAATAGCCTCGCCTTCGCGGTCCTCATCAGTTGCCAGGAACAGTTCGTCGCAGTCCTTTAGTGCCTTCTTCAAATCGGTAACGGTTTTGGTTTTGCCGGGAGAAACCACATATAAAGGTTGGAAGTCATTGTCGATGTCGATTGAAAACTTGCCCAGTGGGCCCTTTTTCTTGTCTGCTGGAACGTCTCTCGGCTCAGCCAAGTCTCGAATGTGACCAACCGAGGCCAAGACCTCGTAATCGTTTCCTAGGTATTTGGAAATTGTTTTAGCCTTTGCAGGCGACTCAACAATCACGAGTTTCTTAGCCAAAATGCTCCTAGTTATCTACGTTGGCGAGCCCGCTACCGAGTCAGCAGAAATGCTCGCAAAACCCGATTGCTTGGTCAGTGTGACGCTCGCATCGGTTCCGACAATACGACACTTTTTTGTGAAAGCACCATTTGAAACTGCAATCAGCTCCGCATTTTCACAAGGAATTCCAGAAACAAGTCCCCTAATTGTGTCTGCGGCCGTCAAGGAAGCAGCATCTGCAACCAGCTGCAGCCTGACCTTGGTGTGAGACAAATCAGTGGCAATCGTAACCGCAAAAAGCAGAAAAGTAATGGCTCCAATGAAGATCAGTGACATCGCTGCCGCCGAGCCGTCATCTACTTTCCAACTGGGAGCATGCACAGCTTGCTCTGGATTGGAAATATCAATTGCCTTGAAAGGGTGACGCATATTTTTCTCCCCTCGGTCGACTCTGTTATCCGATAGTTGGGATAGGTTTCCGGCTCCATACCCAGAGAAATGGCTCTGGTTGCTTCAAAGAGTTTGGATTCGATGGAAATTCTTTCGGTGGCAAAAGTCACCGAGCCAAGCGCAAATGTGAACAGCATGATCAGGGCCGGTAACAGCAGCATGAATTCTGCTGTTACCGCGCCCCGGTCGCTATCCAATACCAATAGCACTGGCGATCAAATTGAATAGTAGTGACCTGACTCCCTCAGATTTGAGAACCAGCAGCATCAGGCCGGCAAAGGCGACGCCGGCAAGCGTTGCGATTGCGTATTCAGCGGTTATGGCGCCGTCCTCGGATTTGATTAGTTGCATTTTTTTCCTTTCTTTATTGTGTGAAGCCGATGATTATCGGCGGCAGGGTGAGTAGCAAAAATGCAGGGAGCGTCGTCAGAGATAGCGGAATTAGTAACCGAACCGAGAGCTTTCTGGCCTGTTCGATGCGCTCGGAGAGCAGTTTTTGATTCAATTGCTCGAGTTCTGATTCGATCAGACTCGTGAGCCTGGCGCCAGTTCCCATTGAGATTTCGATCAAAGACAAAGCACCGCCATCTGGATAACTCGAAAGCCGCGATTTTATTTGGGCCAGCGATTCTCCAGCTGAAAGAGATATCCGAAGCACCATCAACGACAGTGTCGGATCTTCACGCTCTGCCATAAAGCTGGCAAGCATTTTGCCCGATAGCTTGTATCCGAGAAACAACAACCCTGCCGCGAGCGCCGCCGCAACTGCTCCAAGCGGATGAAAGATACCCCGAAAGGTCCCGAGGCCCATTATTTCTGCGAGTACGAAGCTGACAACCGGCAGCCAGATCAGCAATGTTCTTGTTGCCTGCGGCACTGCCTGAGCCTGGGCTATTTCCTGCGAGGTTCTCTCTTCATGTCTTAGCTGAGTCTCCAGCTGACTCAGCGTTGGAACCAGTGGTGCTCCGAGCTCAAAAGCCAGAGCAATAAAGTTTTTGAACTTTTCGGGCAAGACACTCGGGTCCGCCAGCTCCACAGCCTTGGGAAAGGGAACCCCCGCGGACAAAAGGCCAGACAGCATTGCCGGGCGCATCAGATAACAACCTCATGGACCCGTAATACGCCTTCGACAAGTTTCGGGATTCCAATTCCAGAGACGGCCCTTTGGTTGCCTATCCGATTCAGCTGAACAACATAGTCAATTGACTGGGACACCAGCCTTGAGGTCAACTCGGTACTGAAACCACCGAGTAGTCCAAGCACTAGAAACCGATCTGCAACACTTTCCAAATTGTTTGCATGCAAGGTCGTTAGCGTGCCACGGTGTCCGTTATTAATTGCCTGGAGTAACACTCTGAACTCTTTTGAGCGCACCTCTCCGACAACAATCCGATCTGGACGCATTCGAAGTGCGTGAATAATCAATTCATCAAGTTCTATTTGACCTACGCCCTCTTGGTTGGCGTCGCGCTCAGTAAGAGCGATGGCTGGAGCCTCAAGCAGCAGTTCGGGGGTTTGCTCAATGCAGATAATGCGCTCTGTCGAGCCCTTTAGCGCAGCGCGCACCAGTGTTGTCTTACCAACCCCAGTTGGGCCACTGAAGACAATGTTCTTGCCTTTCGAGATCTGCTCCCGAAGCCAGTTCAACTGGCCAGTTGACAACATCCCAGAAAGCTGAAGCGTCTCCAGAGTGTGAGGATCCTCCGGATGGACGCGAATGCTCAATAGCGGCTTGGTGCTTAGCCCAAATGGCAGAACTGCATGGAATCTTGCGCCACGATAAACAAAGTCAGCAACCGGTTTTGCGATGTCGATTCGAGATCCAGCCTCGAGTGCCAAGGAAATGATCTCACTGCACATTTCTTCGTCGCTCGCATATAGAGCGGGAAGGTGCTGAAAGCCATTGCCAAAATCAGCTCTTGGGAAATCGAAACCATCGATGACCAGGTCCGTGACTCCAGGCGTTTGAATTATTTGCCAGATGTCTTGCGCGGTAGTCCTCATCTTGCAAATACTTCGGCAGAGAGAGAAATTTAGAAGACGCAAAATGGCATCTGGGGAAAACTAGGGTGGCGGCAGATTTGGGGAAACCTGCCGCCGGCGATGCCCACATGGGGGATGTGAGACACCACAACTGATCTAGTCAGCGACCCAATCATACAAAGAAATTTGATATTTTGTCCCCCATTACGGGGCATTCACAGAATATTGCTCTGAAAGAGAGCTTGGAGAGCCCAAGAATGCCAATACAGATAGCCAGTATTGGAGTCAATTTCAAATAAAGAGTAACGTGGTAAAGGGACTAAGGCGGAGCTAAACGCCCAAAGTCAAACGATGAGCGAGAAAAAGAACTAACTGGAGGACAAAGTTGTCTGAGCATCAAGAGATAGAAAACCTACTGAACGAAACGCGCACCTTTGCCCCAACTAAAGAGTTTTCAAGTCATGCCATCGCGCAGCCGGATATTTATGACCACGCAAAAAAGGACAGGCTTGAGTTCTGGGCAGATAGAGCCAATGAGCTTCATTGGCACAAGCCCTTCACTGAGGTGCTCGACTTCAGCAATGCTCCATTTGCTAAGTGGTTTTCAGACGGTGAACTAAACATCAGCTATAACTGCCTCGACCGTCACGTTGAGGCAGGCTGGGGTAAGAGAGTTGCTCTATTTTTTGAGGGTGAACCGGGTGACACAAAGGTTTACACCTATCTAGATCTGCTACAGGCGGTAAAGAAGGCTGCAAATGTTCTAATAAAGATGGGCGTTGAACCCGGAGACAGGGTTGCAATTTATCTGCCCATGATTCCTGAGGCGATCATAGCTATGCAAGCCGTGGCCAGAATCGGAGCCGTGCACTCGGTTGTGTTCGGCGGATTCAGTGCAGATTCGCTGGCATCCAGAATTCAAGATGCCGGAGCCAAGGTTGTGATAACCGCTGACGGTGGTTATCGAAAGGGCAAGGCCAGCGCTCTGAAGCCAGCGGTGGACAGCGCTCTCGAAGGTGATAAATGCCCAAGTGTCGAGCACGTACTTGTTGTGAAACGAACTGGCCAAGATGTTTCTTGGGACTCAGCCAGAGATCTTTGGTGGGAAGAGCAGCTGCAGTCAGTTGACACCGAACATGAAGCCAGGGGTTTCAACGCTGAACATCCACTATTTATTCTTTACACCTCCGGAACCACCGGTAAGCCAAAGGGTATTCTGCACACCACCGGTGGCTACCTCACTCAAGCAGCTTTCACTCATAAGAATGTCTTCGACCTTCATGAGGGGCAGGATATCTACTGGTGCACAGCGGATGTTGGTTGGATCACAGGCCACTCCTATGTGGCCTATGGACCGCTTGCAAATGGTGCAACTCAGGTTATTTACGAGGGCACTCCCGACACACCAGACTGGGGTCGCTGGTGGGACATAATTCAGAAGTACCACGTCAGCATCTTCTACACCGCGCCCACTGCAATCAGAAGCTTTATGAAGCTTGGCGACGGTGTTGTGAGCCACTACGACCTTTCCAGCATTCGAGTGCTCGGATCTGTCGGTGAACCTATAAACCCAGAGGCTTGGATGTGGTACCGAAATGTAATTGGATCCGGGAAAGCTCCAATTGTTGACACCTGGTGGCAGACCGAAACCGGGGCGATCATGGTTTCTCCGCTGCCGGGAATCACCAGCACCAAGCCTGGGAGTGCGCAGGTGCCGTTGCCGGGCATTGAGATGGCCATTCTTGATGAGCAAGGTAACCAAGTAGGCCCTGGACACGGTGGCTACCTAGCAGTCACTGAGCCTTGGCCTTCAATGCTTCGAGGCATCTGGGGAGATCCAGAAAGATTCAAGGAAACCTACTGGTCAAGGTTTGAAGGTGTTTACTTCGCAGGTGACGGAGCTAAGTTCGATAAAGATGGAGATCTCTGGCTACTTGGCCGAGTGGACGATGTCATGAACATCTCCGGTCACCGCCTCAGCACCGCAGAAATCGAATCGGCTTTGGTAGCGCACCCTTACGTGGCAGAAGCAGCGGTGGTAGGCGCAGCAGATGAGACAACCGGTCAAGCGGTTGTTGCATTTGTGATTCTGATGAAAGAAAAGCTGGCTGAACTGGGCAGCGAAGCCGACACCTCAAAGATTCTGCGAGATCACGTAGCAAAAGAAATTGGCCCGATCGCTAAACCACGCACAATATTCGTGGTCAGTGAGCTGCCGAAAACAAGGTCCGGAAAGATCATGCGTAGGCTGCTAAAAGATGTCGCAGAAGATAGGCCAATTGGTGATGTCACAACCTTGGCCGACACCTCGGTGATGGACAACATCAGCTCCAAGATCGACTCCGGGGCCAACGACTAAATGATTAGAGTCGCCGAAGCTGGTGACCTCGAGGCGATTCTCGACCTGCTGGTGGATTTCTCAAAAGAAGTAGGAACAAACCTTGCTGTAGATCATCTAAAACAGGGTTTGGGGCCGCTGTTGCAAGATAATGAGCACGGCGTGATACTCGTTGCTGTAACCCATGACCAAATCCTCGGCTACTGCGTAATTGGCTGGAGCTGGGGCATTGAATCAGGTGGTCAAGAAGCGCTCATTGATGAGGTCTTTGTTTTAAAGAGCCATCGAAACACTGGGATTGGCTCATTACTGATCGCAGGCGCGCTGGAAACAGCTAGTGCGGCAGGAGCCAAAGCGGTCTTTCTAGAAACAGAAAGCGAGAACCGCGAATCTCGAAAGCTTTATGAAAAGCATGGTTTCAAGATTGAGCACTCGCTCTGGATGAGAAAACTTCTATAGCTAGACAAACTCCACAATTAGCTCAACCTCAACCGGTGCATCGAGCGGCAGCACAGAAACCCCCACGGCACTTCTAGCGTGCTTACCGGCATCACCAAAAACCCGTTGCAAGAATTCTGATGCGCCATTAATCACAGCCGGTTGGCTCGAAAATTCTGGTACCGAGGAAACAAAGCCCACTACCTTCACAACCTGCTTGATTCGATCCAGGTCCCCAAGAACTGATTTGATAGCAGCCAATGCGTTTAGCGCACAACGCTCTGCAATTTCAGCTCCGTGCGCTGTTTCGATCTCTTTGCCTAGTTTTCCAGTGGCCATCAGCTTGCCATCAATTAGAGGTATTTGGCCGGCTGTAAAAACAAGGTTTCCGGAAATCATTGCTGGCAGGTATGAGCCAGCTGGCGTTGCAACCCCTGGCAAGGTGTGACCGAGTTCAGCTAGTTTTTGCTCAATCTTGCTCACTCGGTTACCGGCTTCTTTAAAAACGCGATCAGCCCGCCCTGCGGGCCTGTGGTCACCTGAACCAGCTCCCAACCCTGATTTCCCCAGGTATTTAGAATCTGAGTCTCTTTGTGCAGCAATAGCGGCGTAGTTACATACTCCCACTTGGTCATTTCACAGCTCCATTTCAGCCTATTGCGAGTATCCTAGAGCCTATGTCTGGCAGTTCTAAGTCTTCAACGCTGGCAAGCCTGCTCAAGTTTGGCTTGTTGAGTGCGGTCGCCGGCATTTTGTCTGTTTCTTTGCTTGCCCCTGCAGTTGCAGTCGCGGGCGTTGTCACAACGAGCTCAATTGGAATGTTCGAGGGTCTTCCCGACTACATAAAGCCGGTGAACGCCTCCCAGTCTTCAACCGTCTACGCTCTTCGCGATGGCAAACCGGAGGAAATCGCAACCTTCTTTCACGAGAACCGAGTAGAGGTTCCCTTTGAAGAAATATCTGAGAATTTAATCAACGCGGTAGTTGCAACCGAGGACCCAAGATTTTATGAGCACGGTGGAGTGGACATCATCTCTCTTATCCGAGCAACCCTGACAAACTTGGCAACCTTCGGCGAAGGCCCGGGCGCTTCCACCATAACGATGCAGTACGTGAGGCAGTCAATGGTGGAAGCTGCCAACCTCTCCGATGACACCGCAGCGATTCAAGCCGCTACCGAAGTCAGCGTTGAGCGAAAGCTTCGCGAAATAAGACTTGCAATCGCTCTGGAAAAGCAGGTTTCAAAGAAAGAAATTCTTGCCGGCTATCTGAACCTTGTTTTCTTGGGAAACCAGATCAACGGTGTTGAAACTGCATCGCAGTACTACTTCGGAAAATCCGCAAAAACCCTAAACGTTCCGCAGGCCGCCTACCTGGCAGGAATGCTTAAATCGCCAAACGATTACAAGCCAGACAACTCGGACAACCTAGAGCGAGGCTTGAGCCGAAGAAATTATGTCATCCAGAACATGGCTGACGAGGGCTACATCACCCAAGGGCAGGCAGATTCCTATAAGGCCTCTCCGATTCAAACAAGCATCACCAAAAACCAACAGGGTTGCGAAGAAAGCCAAGTAACAGCGTTCTTCTGTGATTACACGGTTTGGACGATTAGGAACTCCCCGGAATTCGGAGTTCAATCTGAAGATCGGGAGATGCTGCTTCGAAGAGGTGGCCTTGAGATTTACACCACCATTGATCTAGACATCCAGCAGGCGGCGTGGGACGCCGTAATGACGAACCTGCCACCAGACAATGAGTGGGGGTTTGGGACAGCTTCTGTTTCCGTTGAAGTTGGTACCGGTCGAATCGTCGCAATGGCGCAAAACAGATTCTTTGACCAGAGCGAGACCCCGGAAATCGGCCACACAAGTGTGAACTTCAACTCAGATAAGCCCTACGGCGGCTCTTCTGGCTTCCAGCCGGGCTCAACCTATAAAGTTTTCACCCTTGCCGAGTGGTTTAAGAATGGTTACACGCTAGGTGACCACGTTGATGGCCGAGTCTTCACCGGGGAAGATATTGACCTAGACGGCCTTCCAGACGAAGTCAAGATTTGGGATGTGTCTAAAGACTTTCAGGCCAGCTGTGGAGGCCTTGTCGGCCTCTGGGAGGTAAACAACTCGGGTGACAACACAATTGATGACATCACTGTGCTTGAAGCGGTAGTCACATCCCAGAACACAGCTTTTGCCTCTATGGCCTCCCAGCTTGATCTATGTGCCATCCGCGACACTGCTGCGGCTTTTGGTGTTCACCGCGCTGATGGGGATGAGCTTCTCTTTGTTCCATCGGCCATCCTTGGAACCAACGAGATTGCTCCGCTAACGATGGCAGCTGCCTACGCAGGTATCTCAAACGGTGGTGTCTATTGCTCTCCGATAGCCATTGACAGGGTTGTGTTGCGCAAAACCGGCGAAGAAATTCCAGTGCCGGAGAGTCTCTGCAACCAGTCTGTTTCCCCCGAAGTTGCAGCCGCCATGATCGAAGCCATGAAACGCGTGGTCTCGGGTGGTACTGGAACTGCGTCAAACACCAACGATGGAACTCCGCTCGCCGGTAAAACTGGAACCACCGATGATGGAATCCACACCTGGATGGTTGGATTCTCGAGCGAAGTCGCAACCGCATCCTGGGTTGGAAACGTGGTCGGCCTTGTCCCTCAAAAGGGTAAGTCAGTTAACGGCAGGGCTGTTTCAACAATCAGGCATGCAGTCTGGCGCGATGTCATGCTCGAGGTAAACAAGCACTATGAAGAAGTTCAGTTCCCGGCGGCAAATCCGCGATATGTTGTACCGTCGATGCTGACTATCCCGACCATTGCCGGCTTTGACCTGGAAACTGCGAAGGTTCAGCTAATAACCAGCGACCTGAATGTCCAGGTGGTCGAACTTCCGGTTGCATCCAGCCAGCTGGTTGGCACAGTTGCCTATACATTCCCGCCCGCTGGAGAGCCCGTGCCAAGGGGTTCAATCATTGAGGTTTACATTTCCTCCGGAGGACAGTTGGTTATGCCCGATGTCTCCGGGCTCTCGCTGCAAGATGCCACTTTTCAACTTGAGATATTTGGCCTTTTCCCCACCTACCCTCAGCCAAGCCAGTATTGGATGTTGAACCTGTGCAACCCAGAACTTGAGACAGGTTCAGTGCACTCGACGATTCCGGCAGCCGGTGAAGACGTACTGGTTGCCAGTGCGGTGATTGTGCAGCCAAACGCATGTGGTTAGCCGGAAACTCAGGCCCATTCCAGCTTCAAACCCTAGAGATTGCTAATACCAAAGCAAAAGGCCTAAAGCTTTTACACATCTCAGATATTCATTTCGCACCAGGCCAAAAAGCCAAGGTCGAATTCATAGCCGGCCTAGCAGAAACAAAGCCAGACCTTGTTATAAACACTGGCGACAACTTAGGACACGAGCACGCAATCAATGCGGTTCTTTTGGCCCTGGAGCCACTCCTGGACTTCCCCGGAGTTTTCGTCAATGGCAGCAACGACTATCGAGCGCCGAAGCCCAGAAACCCCCTTAGGTATTTCCAAGGCCCCTCAAAGGTTTCTTCCAGCCCAAATCTTGAAACAGGAAGGTTCACCTCGGAACTAGAGGGTGCCGGTTGGCTGGACCTAAACAACCAATCCGGCAGCCTCAATATCAAAGGCCATTCCATTGGTTTTCTGGGACTAGACGATCCCCACGAGAATTTAGACAATCTAGACTCCCTGAGTCTTCAAAGCAAGTCGATTGAAGGTGCTGATTTGAGCGTTGGCGTTGCACACGCTCCCTACCTGCGTGTGATTGACGCTTTTGTGGCGCACGGTGCCGACCTAATGTTTGCAGGTCACACTCACGGGGGACAGATTTGCCTGCCTGGTCAAAAGGCCCTAGTCACAAACTGCGATTTACCCACAAAATACGCCAGCGGATTATCGGCTTGGGGAAATCAAGAAAACGAGTCTGTGCTTCACGTCTCAAACGGAATTGGCTGCTCGATCTACGCGCCTATCAGGCTCTTTTGTCCGCCGAGCGCAACGCTGATCACGCTGAAGTAAATTACTAACCGAGTTCCTGAGCTACCAGCTCAGCAATCTCATAAGTGTTTAGCGCGGCGCCTTTTCTGAGGTTGTCACCGACAACGAACAAATCGATTGTGTTTGGGAAATCCTCTGACTGACGGATTCGACCAACAAAGGTTGGGTCCTGCCCGGCCACGTGTTCAGGAGTTGGATAGACATCGTTGGCTGGATCGTCCATCACAACAACCGTCGGTTGCTTTTCAAGCAGCTCGCGAACTTCATCGGCTGACAGCTCCTTCTTGAAGGTGGCATGGACAGCAAGGCTGTGGCTTACTTGAACCGGAACACGAACACAGGTTGCTGCAACCTTCAGACCTGGAATCCCAAGAATCTTTCTCGACTCGTTTCGCACCTTTAGTTCTTCTGAAGTGTGGCCGCCCGGCCTAAAGCCGCCAGCTGCAGGGATCACATTCAGAGCAATCGGATTGGACCAGGGTGAATCTGCCTGTAAAACTCCATTCTCCGCTAACGTCTCTGAAACGCTGTCGCTTAGAAGGCCGGCCTCTGGGTTTGTGGCTAAGGCCTTGATTTCACTTGCAAGCCTTTCTATGCCAGGGCTACCCGCACCGGAAACAGCCTGGTAGCTGGCGACAACCAGCTCAGTTAGCTCCCACTTCTGATGAAGGGCGCCCAGGGCGGCCATCATGGTCAATGTCGTGCAGTTCGGGTTAGCAATAATTCCGAGCGGTCTTGATTTAGCCATGTGCGCATTGACCTCAGGAACAACCAGTGGAACCTCTGGGTTCATTCTGAAAGCCGCGGAGTTATCCACTGCAACCACACCTTTTGCTGCCGCAATCGGAGCCCAGGCCTCCGATACTTCATCTGGAACATCAAACATTGCGATGTCAATGCCATCGAATGCTTCTTCAGAAAGGACCACCACGGTGACGTCTTGCCCATGAACCTGAATCTTTTTTCCAGCACTTCTGGCTGATGCAATAAGCCTTATCTCACCCCAGATGTTTTCCCTGGAGTTGATGATGTCGATCATCACGGTGCCAACGGCACCGGTTGCACCGACCAGCGCAAGATTTGGCTTTGACATTTTTACTACCTGCCGGTTCCCGAATAGATAATGGCAGTATCAGCGGCATCTAACTCGAATGCCGAGTGGACAATTCTTGTGGCCTCTTTAAGCTGATCGGCCCTAGTCACCACAGAAATCCTGATTTCTGATGTTGAAATCATCTCGATGTTAATGCCGGCTTTTGCTAGCGCCCCAAAAAGTCTCGCAGACACGCCTGAGGAAGTCTTCATGCCCGCTCCCACAATAGAGAGCTTTCCAACTTCATCGTCATAGGTCACTGATGCGAACCCAACCTCCGCCTGATGGTCTTTAAGCGCCTGAACAACTTTGTGGCGATCCGAGTGAGGAAGAGTCATCGAAATGTCACTGAGTTTTGACTCGGTTGTCGAAACGTTCTGCACGATCATGTCGATGTTGGCGCCTGCCTCAGAGACAATCTGAAAAACCTCCGCCGCTTTTCCTGGACGGTCAGGCAAGCCGATAACGGTCACCTTTGACTGAGTGTCATCGGTTGCAACACCTGAAACGATTGGCTCTTCCATGTCATCTCCTGACTTAACTGTATAAATAAGTGTTCCGGGGTCTGTACTGAATGAAGACCTTACGCGCATCGGCACCTGGTGTCTCCTTGCGAATTCAACAGCACGGATGTATAAAATCTTGGCACCCGAGGACGAGAGCTCGAGCATTGAATCAATGTCGATTTGAGCAAGTTTATGAGCACGAGGCACGATCCTCGGGTCAGCTGTGTAAATCCCGTCTACATCCGAGTAGATCTCACACATTGAGGCATCTAAAGCTGCTGCAAGCGCAACCGCTGTTGTGTCTGATCCACCACGACCGAGGGTGGTAGTGTCTCCGTTTTCAAAACTGAAGCCTTGAAACCCAGCAACAATCGCAATTTCGTTAGAGTCCAGAGATTCCTTAATTCTTGTTGGTTCGAGCTTCCAGATTCTCGCTGAGCCGTGCTCTGAATCTGTGGAGATGCCAGCCTGGAAGCCAGTGAACGACTTGGCTTTACCGCCCTGCTCCTTGATTGCCATGGCTAACAGTGACATCGAAATTCGCTCGCCGGCGGTGAGTAAAACATCCATCTCTCTGCCGCCGTCAGGCGAAGACGAAACTGAATTAGCCAGGTCAATGAGGTCATCGGTTGTGTCACCCATTGCAGAAACGACAACGCAGACCTGGTTACCCTCGGCCTGAGACTGAAGCACGCGAGCAGCAATAAGTTTGATCTTCTCGGCGTCAGAGACGGAAGATCCTCCATATTTCTGCACAATGATTGGCAATTTGGCTCCTGATTTTAGGGAATCATGCCCTCATTGGCATTTGGACAAGTCTAGTTGACTTGCTTGCGACCCTCGAAGGCTCTGCCCAAAGTCATGTCATCCGCATATTCCAAATCGCCACCCACAGGCAAACCAGATGCCAGCTTGGTAACGGTTATCTCCATGGAACCGAGCAGTCGAATCAGATAGGTTGCAGTTGCCTCACCCTCGAGGTTTGGGTTTGTGGCAAGAATCACCTCTTTGATTTCAGGATTTGAAAGCCGCTTTAGTAGGTCCTTTATTCTGAGCTGGTCCGGACCGATTCCAATGATCGGTGAAATGGCCCCACCGAGCACGTGGTAGGTGCCGCGGAATTCTCTGGTCCGCTCGATGGCGTTGATGTCTTTGGAATCTTCAACCACGCAAATGGAGACAGTCTCGCGCTTTGGGTCGGTGCAGATCGAACATTTCTCAGTCTCTGAAACGTTTCCGCATATTTCACAAAAGCGGACCTTCTCTTTAGCCTCTCGCAACACATCGGCCAGGTCCAGGGCAACGTCACTATCGGTTTCGATCAAGTGAAAAGCAATTCTTTGTGCCGACTTTGGACCAATCCCGGGAAGTTTTCCCAGTTGATCCATCAGTTCTTGAATTACACCGTCATACATCAGTTGTTCTCGCCCTTGATTGGCTTGGCACCCAGGACTTCGCGAAGTACGAACTCCCCCGCCTGCTCCTCTTCAGCCTTTGACTGCTTTTTTGACTCGACTTTTGATTCGGGCTGGCTATCTTTTTTCGGCTCTGGGGCTGTAACGGCAACGGGCTCGTTCTGGGCTTCGATTTCTTCCGGGGTTGTGAACTCTTCCGGGGGCGTTGGTTCTACCAAGTTCTTGGTCTGCGGTTTCTCTGGCTGTTCCGCCACCTTGGCTCGGTACTTGACGGTGACCCCCAAGTGCTCCCGAATAACTTGGCGAAGAACCTCAGATGCCCCCTGCGAGCTCTTGAATGCATTCACGTCGTTTTGGCTCTGAAACAACAGGGTCAGCACTTCGTCGACGTAGTCGATGACCTTGGTAGTGAAAGCCACTGCCCAAGCAGATCTTGACTGCTTGGCAAGCGCGTCAAGTATCAGGGGCCAAGCTGCCTTGAAAGTCGCAGTGGTGACCTCTTGAGATGGGGCCTTTGGTGTCTCAGCGGCTGAAGTAGTAGGTCTCGCTTCCTGAGTTTGAGTCTTCGGCTCCACTTTTTGGATCGCCTCGGTCTCAGGTTCTACTTTCTGATTAGCTGCTGGAGTCTGGACCGCAGTCTGTGGCGTAGCTTGTTTTGGCAACGAAACCGGCTCCTCGTGAGCTTTGGCAATTGCCCTCTGGCTAACGGGGGCAAGCACTCTTGCGCAGAGCAGTTCCAGTTGGAGTCTTGGGTTAGATGCTGCTGCAGACTCCGACATCGCTTTAGAGGTTGCCTCGGCAGCAGCAGTTAAGTCGGATAAACCAAATCGGTTTGCCTGAATCTCAAGCGCTTCAAACTGCTCAGGACCAATTCCACGCAGGATGGATTTAGCATCCTTGCCCAACGAGCTAACCAACATTAGATCTCGAAGTCGTTCCATAAGGTCCTCTAAGAACCGCCTGGCGTCCTGACCTGACTGAATGACCTTGTCCACTGCGCTGAAAGCCTTAGCGGCATCCAGTTCTGCAAATGCTTCGACCACTTCACTCATGAGTGAGTCGTGAGTGAAGCCAAGTAGGTTCACTGCTCGTTGGTAGCTCACCTCTTTTGATTCACTGCCTGCGATTAGTTGGTCGAGAAGAGAAAGCGCATCTCTAACGCTGCCGCCTGAAGCTCTAACCACAAGCGGCATTACCCCTGCCTCAGCGGTAAAGCCTTCGCTCTCCAAAACTGAGGTTAGGTATTCAAGAAGCTCACCCGGCGGCACCAACCTGAAGGGGTAGTGGTGCGTCCGAGAACGTATGGTTCCAATTACTTTTTCCGGCTCCGTGGTGGCAAAAATGAACTTGACATGCTCGGGTGGCTCTTCAACAATCTTGAGCAAAGCGTTGAAACCCTGAGGGGTTACCATGTGGGCCTCATCAAGGATAAAAATCTTGTAGCGATCTCTGGCGGGAGCAAAGATTGCTCGCTCTCGTAGGTCCCTTGCATCGTCAACACCGTTGTGGCTTGCGGCATCGATTTCAACTACATCGAGGGAACCTGAGCCACCCCTTGCCAGTTCAATGCAACTGTCACATTTGCCGCAGGGGGTGTCGGTTGGGCCCTCTTTGCAGTTCAAGCATCGGGCTAGAATCCTGGCGCTTGTTGTCTTGCCGCAGCCCCTGGGGCCAGAGAATAAATAAGCATGATTAACCCGGTCTGCCTTGAGCGCTGAGCGAAGCGGATCAGTGACCTGGCTCTGCCCAATTAGTTCGGCAAAGCTCTCGGGTCGATAGCGTCGATAGAGGGCTGTGGTCACCTTGCAAGCCTAGCCGAGGCCGGGGACAACTCATCCGTCATTTCCCACAGGAACAACAAAACGGGCATAAAAATGACCCCCCGTGCACCCATCAGAGCTCAGTTACCCTTGCTATCTTTCGATCCTGGGGGATTTAGCCAAGGTGACGCCACACGAGGAGTCGAGCACAAGTCTAAACCCAGATGAGTGCATTTTCCAGAGCCCTGAAAATGCCATTAGACTTCTATCTTCTGGAGAATTCGCCTAGTGGCCTATGGCGCCAGCTTGGAAAGTTGGTTGGGTGCAAGCCCTCAGGGGTTCGAATCCCCTATTCTCCGCGGGTAGCCTCCCCTCGGGAGGAAGTGAGATTCAGTGGTGTCATTTACCAAAATCTCATATGGCTGGATAGCCCTGGTCTTCGCTGCCGGTGTCATATTGGCGATGACAGCGCCTGGTCAAACCGCTGGACTTTCGCCGTTCACTGACCCGCTGATTCAAGAACTCGGGGTCTCTCGAACGGCAATCTCATTCAGTTACCTAATAGGCACTCTTACCGGAGCATTGACCATGCCCTACTTTGGTCGACTAATTGACCGCATAGGTTCAAAAACTGCCATTATCGCCGTCGGCATCGGGTTATCGCTAGTTATCTACTTGGCTAGTTTTGTGTCGGATATTTTCAATTTAACCGCCATCTACATAGGTTTGCGGTTTTTTGGCCAGGGTGCACTGACGCTTGCGGCGACGACTCTAATTGCTAAAACTGTTTTGCATCGTCCAGGGTTGGCGTTGGGAATGATTGGCGCCATCGGTGCAGCGGGGGTCTCGATGGCTCCAGTTGGATTTGAAAGACTTATTGCGCTTACTGATTTTCGCACTGCATTTCAAATAGAGGCTTTACTGGTTCTGGCAATTGTGATTCCCATCGCACTGTTTCTTCCCGGGAAAAAACTCGAAGTTGCCAAAGACGAGTTCACAGAAACCGGCACACTAAAGACCGTTACTGGGATGAGTGTTTCTGAAGCTAGAAAAACTCTCGGTTTTTGGATGATTGCGACAGCCATGATCACTGTCGGCTTGGTCTCAACCGCTTTTGGTTTTCACCTAATTTCAATTCTTGGCTTGCAAGGCTTCAGCCCCTTAGAGGCTGCCGCAACATTTATCCCTCAGACTGTAGGGAGCCTGTTGTTGGCTGTTTTTGTGGGGGGCTTGACGGATAAGTATCATCCAAAGTTTGGTGTGATTATTGCAATGTCGCTTATGGCGTTATCGATGTTGATGCTGTTTATCGTTCAGCCGGGCTTTCTAGGTTTGATCTTTGGGTTCTTGATCGGCTCAAGCCAGGGGGCAATGAAGGGGGTGGATACGGTTGCACTAGTGCAGTATTTTGGTCGGGCTCACATAGGCGAAATACGAGGTTGGGCTCACTCCATTGGCTTGGTCTCAACCGCATTGGGTCCAATACTGCTTTCCCTCGGCCTCGATGTATTTGGAAACTATTACATTCCAAGTCTGCTGCTTCTTTTGTTGCCAATCACCGCCATAGTCTTAGCGATTATTGACCAAACCCCAAGAGACAGATATGTCTAGCTCGCTAAATTGAAATTGAGTCAATCCGCAAAAGCGGCTCACAGCTGAGGTCGTGCTGTACTAAGGAATTCGCAGCTTCATCAAATTGGCTTGGGGTCAAGCCATAGTTCAGCAGTTTTCGCTACTTGTCTTTCTTGAGCTTTTTGAACCAAGCCTTGATCTTGGCCGCCAGTTTTTCAAGCCCCTGCACACCCTGCTTGTTGATTTCCCTGGCCCACTCGAGCTCTAGTGCCAGGATCGAAAGGCCAAAGAAGATCAGGAGTAGTCCGGGTCCCGGTGTCACAAGCATTATCAAACCAACTAGTAGCAGTGCGAAGCCCACGAGCATTGCCAAGGCCCAGCGGATTGGGTGTGGCATTTTGGCCAACAGCCTCTTTAGCTTTTCCAACTGAACCTCACCGAACTCGACTTTCTAAAATCCTAACTCAACCAGATTACGTCTGGATTTCTTACGGGGTTTCCACAGACAACTCATGGTGTTGGAGCTAGGTTTTGAAAAAAATCTAAGGACCACGCACGACTTCCAAATAAAGAATCAGACAGAAACACAGACTTGCTCGATTTGAATGTCAAAGTCTTGAATCTACAACCCAATCAAGCCCAAGATTTAGAAGCTTTTGGTCTGAGGTAACGAGCTTTGCCCTTTGGTGACTCGCGCTGGCTAGAAGCATTCTGTCAAAGGGGTCATGTTTAGCAAGGCTTGTAAAACGAGAGATTTCTTGAGAAGCCTCTGCGAAGAACGGCAACTCCTCAAACCCAGTCCGAAGTGACAAATCAAGAAAGTCCAGATCTGAGTTCAATTTACCCAACATCGCCTTTATCTGAATCTCGACCAGGGAGATTGAGCTAAAGAGCACCGTGGATTCGTGCTGCAGGATTCGCTTGGTCTTCGAACCTAAGTTTTCAGGTGAAACCAGAGCAGTAATCAGAGCGTTCGTGTCGAGTAAAAACATCAGGAATCTCTAAAAATTGATTCGGCCTTTTCATCCAGTGAATCCCAAAGTGTCCAGTCGAAGTTTTTTGCCTGCGCTTTTCCAAGCCCCAGTGGCCTATTAACCTCTCGCGAAACCAGTGGCACCAGCTTCATAAAGGGCTTTCCGGAACGCGCCACAGTGATCTCGTTTCCGGCTTCGACTTCAATGGCGAGCTTGGAGAAATGAGTCTTGGCTTCATGCATGTTTACGATTTTGGACATGTGAAAAGGATAACTTAGTCCACTTAGTCCACACAAGAGCCGAAAGCCCCATGTTGATAACTCATCTCTTAAGAAACCTAAGACGCAAAATCCAAGGTAATCAACTTTCTGAGTCCGACTCGCTTTGCTGCCTGATCAGCTCCAACAGGCCCTGCTCTGCTCCCAGAGTAATTTGCCTGGTTTGAATCAATAGTTCCTCGGCGCTCTCAGATTTGAGCATGTCCATTTGATCAAGATAACCAACCGGAAGGACGCCTGCTAGCTGCCAGCAGGCTTCTATCGGGTCATCACTGATGTCTATGTCTGGACCATATTGCAAATCTGCAAACTCACTCGCGAAAGCCAGAAGCTTTCTAACGCTCTGTTCCAGCTCGTCTTTCAAGCCCTCAAGCCCCTTATCCCAGGTAAGCTCTGGCAGAAAATCCACATCCGCGAGTGGATAAGGGTCATCGGGCAACCACGCATTCACGACAAAGCGCTGGGTTCCAATCGATTCAAGCCCATAAAACTCTTCTGTGGTCCCAATGTCTGTGACACTGGCAATTGTTCCGACCATCAGTAGATCTTCAGAGCCAGACTGGTCATCACCGCGGCCGTTATGAACAACACCGAACTCCGGCTTGTCTGAAGTCATAAGGT
>Ga0209199_1002826_pt1 | contig 17940 bp, 17 predicted proteins | sample COGITO_mtgs_1105_7_FD_184805 | JGI IMG/M metagenome (GOLD analysis project Ga0209199, IMG submission 184805) | Pelagic marine microbial communities from North Sea - COGITO_mtgs_110523 (SPAdes) (version 2) | ecosystem: Environmental > Aquatic > Marine > Epipelagic ...
GCAGCGACACACGGCCTGCCCACAGATGCTAAATACCTGATGATGATGACCGGCGCGCTGGACAAATTGACGTCCAAGGCCATCGCGGCGGAATAGACCGAAACCCAGGGGCTGCGCGCGCTCTGCACGCGCAGCCCCTGGATTCAACTGTCGTCTTCGGTCTGCTGGCGGTGCCACAGTTGCGCATAACGACCATCTTGCGCCAAGAGCGCGTCATGGGTGCCTTGCTCAACGATCACACCTTTTTCCAACACAACAATGCGATCCGCGTCTGCAATTGTGCTTAGACGGTGCGCAATTGTCAGCACTGTCCGCCCTTTAGCCGCGCGCTGCAAAGCGTCCTGAATTTCATGCTCCGTTTCACTATCCAGCGCCGATGTCGCCTCGTCCAGCAACAAGATCGGCGGGTTCTTCAGCAGCGTTCGCGCAATGCCTACGCGCTGTTTTTCGCCACCCGACAGCTTTAAGCCACGCTCGCCAACGGTCGTTTGATACCCGTCCGGCAGGCTGACGATAAAGTCGTGGATTTGCGCATCACGTGCCGCTGCTTCGACATCTGCCTGGGTCGCGCCATCACGCCCGTATGCGATGTTGTAACCGATGGTGTCGTTGAACAGCACTGTGTCCTGCGGCACCACACCAATGGCCTCGTGCAGGCTTAGCTGCGTGATGTCGCGCACATCCTGTCCGTCGATCTTGAGCGCGCCACCCTGCACATCGTAGAACCGGAACAACAGCCGCCCGATAGTTGACTTGCCCGACCCTGTCGAGCCGACAATCGCAACCGTCTCACCTGGCTTTGCCTCGATGCTGACGCCCTGCAGGATCTGACGATCCGGGTCATAGCCAAAGCTCACATTCTCCAGCGTCACCCGACCGCCTGTAACGTCAAGCGCACGGGCACCCGGTTTGTCCGTAACCTCGGTCGGTTGTTCCAGCAGGCCGAACATCTCGCCCATATCCACAAGCGCCTGACGGATTTCGCGATAGACGGTACCCAGAAAATTCAACGGCACGGTGATCTGAACCATGTAGGCGTTGACCATGACGAAATCACCGACGCTAAGATCGCCATTCTGCACGCCGATGGCCGCCATGACCATTACGCCAACCAAGCCGCCCGTAATGATCAGGGATTGGCCAAAGTTCAGGAACGCCAGTGAATAGCTCGTCTTGATTGCCGCTTCTTCGTAGCCCGCCATGGCACGATCGTACCGCCCCGCTTCCCGGGTTTCGGCGGCGAAATATTTGACGGTTTCATAGTTCAGCAGACTGTCGATTGCCTTTTGGTTGGCATCGGTGTCCTGGTCGTTCATTTCCTTGCGCAGGCGCACACGCCATTCGGTGACGGCAAAGGTGAACCAGACATAAAATGCGATGGTAATGGCCACGACCGCCAGATAGGTCCAATCAAACAAATAGGTCAGGATGGCGCCGATCATGATCAGCTCAAGGATCAGCGGCCCGATGCTGAACAACAAAAACCGCAGCAAAAACTCAACACCCTTGACGCCGCGTTCGATAATCCTGCTAAGGCCGCCCGTTTTGCGCGTTATGTGGTAACGCATCGAGAGACGATGGATGTGTTCAAATGTCTCAAGCGCCAACATGCGCAGCGCGCGCTGGCCCACACGCGCAAAAACCGCGTCGCGCAATTGTTGAAACCCGACCGTAAAGAGCCGCGCCATCCCGTAAGCGATGGTCAGGCCAACGGCCCCCAGCGCCAGCATCGACACTCCATCACCTGCCAAAGCATCTACCGCATCGCGGTAGAATAGCGGCGTCGCGACAGAGATCAGTTTGGAGATAAAGAGCGCGACCAACGCCCACACAACGCGCCTGCGGACCCAAGCCATGTTCTTGGGCCAAAGGTAAGGCGCAACTTTGCGCAGCACCAGAAGGCCCGACTGACGCTCTTTGCGGGCGAAATCGTCGTGGTCTGGTCCGTTTTGCGGTTTGTTCTGGGTGTTGGCTGCGGCTTGCGTGGTATCGGCGGGCATGAATATTCCAATATGGCTTGGCTCTTACTTAGGCCGATGCCTGCCCGGTTGCCACCCTCACCCTATAAATCTGTGAAAAAGCTCGGCTTAATCCGGCAGATCAAAGATCTGGCCGGGATAAATCAAATCTGCATCCCGGATGGTATCCTTGTTGGCCTCAAACACCCGCACGTATAGTTCGCCCCGCCCATAGCGTTCGCGCGCAATGGCCCACAGCGTGGCCCCCTTTTGCACTGTAATCGCCTTGATCGGGCCATCCTGCGCGGCACTTGCCGCCGCCAGCACTTCGGGGGCTTCGCGTTTGAAGGGGGTTTCCACACGGCTGGTGACGCTGCCATCTGCGGCCACCTCGTCCACCCGTAGGGTATAGATACCTTCGTCCACATTCGGCAGATCACCGCGCCAACGGCCATCCTCGGCCACGTCAAGCGATATGACGGCATTATTGTCCAGATATACTCTGACAGCGCGCGCATTGCTTTGCGCACGGCCCGACAGTTGCACATCCCCTGCGATGGAGTAGCTGATGGTGTCCAGCGCGACGTTGTCCATGACGACCGGGGCGTCAGGGTTCAGCAGTTCAACGCCCTCTGCGGTTGATTTCAGAACTGCGACTTCGGCGGTTTTTGGCGCAGTTGGTGCGACTTCGGCGGCGGTTGTAGCCAGAGCCGTGGGCAGCGTTTCAGGGGTTGCCGGAGTTGTCGCTTCTGCCATCCGAGCCGTTGTGGCCGCGGGGGCTTCGGAGTTTTCAGCCACTGGGGTTTCGGCCGCGGGCGGAGGTGGCTGCACTTCGGCAGTAACGGGGTCCGTCGGTTCAGGGTTTGGCGTGCCTGAGGAGGCTGTTTCAGCGGCTACTGCGTCCGGCTCAATGGTTTCCTCTGGGTCTGCAACAGCAACTGCGACAGTCGCCGTTTCAGCCGCTGGTGCAGCTTCAGGTGCGGCAACTTCGGCAACCACAACGGGGGCTGCGAGTGGCGCAAGGATGATTTCATCCAGCGATGCCAATGTCTGGGTGCCAATCGTTTGAATCAAGCTAAGCACATGCCCGTTTCCGTCCGGCAGGATCATCGCCAGCGTCGCAAATTTGCCAGACCCATCCGCCGTAACCCGTGCAATTTCAGTCCCGTTTTGCAAAATCTTGACCTCAGCGCCGGGTGCAGCACGGCCGGCAATGACGGTCATGCCATCTGCCTCGCGGCGCACCTCATCAAATTCGGGTGTTGGGACTGCTTCTGCCGGTTCCGGCGCTTGGGTCACGGTTTCAGGCGCGGTTTCCGAGGCAACGGGGGCTTCCGGTTGCGGCGCGGGGGCCTCGGCAGTCGGAGACACGGCCACCACGGGCGTCACAACTTCTTGGCCTTGGTCCCCGAATTGCATCCATGCAATCCCGACCAGAACCGCGACGACAACCACCGCTGTTGCTGCTGCGCCGGAGCTCGCACCCATCCCGGCAAGAAGCTTGTTCATCTTGTCCATCCCCATTGGTTGAGCCTCTTTACCAAGCGCGCTAACAGGGGTCAAAACACCCCAACGCACGTTTTTATTATTTTGAGAGGCATGAGGAACACGATGATCCAGAAATCTATCTGTGTGTACTGCGGATCGCGGTCCGGCGATGACCCGGCCTTTGCCAAAGAGGCATCCGCGTTGGGGACCGGATTGGCGCAAGCCAACCTGCGGCTGGTCTATGGGGCGGGTGATGTCGGCCTTATGGGGACTGTCGCACGTGCGGCGCAAATGGCAGGTGGGGCGACCTTTGGTGTCATCCCACAGCACCTGGTGGATTGGGAAGTCGGCAAGACCGATTTGACCACCTATGTGATCACCGAAACCATGCACGAGCGCAAAAAAGTGATGTTCATGAACTGCGATGCTGTGGTCGTCATGCCCGGTGGCGCGGGGTCACTGGACGAGCTGTTTGAAGCACTGACCTGGCGGCAGCTGGGTTTGCACGAAAAGCCGATTTATCTATTGAATACAAACGGATATTGGGCGCCTTTGGTCGACATGCTGAACCACATTGTGGCGCGTGGATTTGCGGATGCCAGCCTGCTAGATTACATCACCGATGTGCCAGATGCGGCTAGCGTTCTGGCCACGTTGCGCCGCAGGTTTTCCTGACGCCAACTGGCGTATGAGTAAAGCGCAAGTGCCGCCCAGATCAGCCCGAACGAGGCCAAATGCCAGCCCGAAAACGGTTCGGCAAACAGGACAACGGCGCAGAAAAACTGCAGCGTCGGGTTGATGTAACTGATCAATCCGACAGAGGTCAGGGTCAGTTTTGCGGTGGCGTAGGTGAACAGGATCATCGGGATCGCGGTCAACGGACCAGAGAACAACAACAGTGCGGTTGTGCGGTCCCACCCCCCGAAGTGCGCGGTGCCATTGTGGCTGCTTTGCCACAAAATCAGCAGGGCGATGGGCAGAAGAATCGCCATCTCAGCGGTGACAGAGATCATCGCGGCCATCGCGAGGCGTTTTTTGATCAAACCGTAGACCCCAAAGCAGATCGCAAGGATCAGCGAAATCCACGGGATGACACCAGTGCCATAGGTCAGCAGACAGACCGCGAGACAGGCGAGCAGAACCGCCAAAGCTTGCGGACGGCTGAGCGCATCGGCAAAAAAAACCCGCCCAATCAGCACGGCAACCAGCGGGAAAATATAGAAGCCCAGCGAGGTCTGCGTCGTGTACCCGCTTTGGATGGCCCATATGAACAGATACCAGTTCCCGATAACTAATAGCGCGGCAACCGTCAGCAAAATGGCCCTACGTGGCTGAGCGAAGGCGGTCACAAGCGTGCGAAACTGGCCCTGAAACGCGATAATGACAGCGAACATGACGACGGACCATAGTGTCCGGTGAGCCAGCACCTCCATCGGGGGTACGCCGGTCAACGCCTTGAAAACGATGGGCGAGAAACCCCAGCCAAAGCACGCGACAATCATCGCGATCAGACCTTTGGTGCTATCGCTCATCCGGATCGTGCCTTGTGGTTTGGGGTATCGGTTATACTAGAAAGCCCCGCTTGCAGATGTGCAAGCGGGGCTTTTGATTGTGTCGTTAGCGATGAGTTAGTCACATGCGTGAAGCGACATTTTCCCAATTTACAAGATGATCCAGGAAGTTGGACAGATAGTCAGGACGCGCGTTGCGGAAGTCGATGTAGTAGGAATGTTCCCACACGTCACAACCCAGCAAGGTCGTCTGGCCGAAACACACAGGATTCACGCCGTTCTCTGTCTTGGTCACTTTCAGCCCACCATCAGTGTCCTTGACCAGCCACGCCCAACCTGAACCGAATTGACCGGCACCTGCCGCTTTGAAGTCTGCCATCATTTTGTCGACAGAACCAAAGCTGTCGATGATCGCTTTTTCCAACTCACCCGGCATTTTGCTGTCGCCAGGGCCCATCATTTCCCAGAACTGGTTGTGGTTCCAAAGCTGGCTGATGTTGTTAAAGATGCCGTTCTGCGCAACGGCGGACGCATCATATGTGCCTTTGATGATTTCTTCGAGGGACTTGTCGGCCCACTCTGTGCCCTCAATGGCCTTGTTCCCGTTGGTCACATAAGCGTTGTGGTGCTTGTCGTGGTGGAATTCCAGTGTCTCGGCGCTCATGCCTTTGCTGGCAAGGGCGTCGTGGGCATAGGGAAGATCGGGAAGTGAAAAAGCCATTTCGGGGCCTCCTTTAGGGTTTAATTACTCTTACCCCAAATGAAGCGCGCAGGCGACCTTCGTCAAGTGCAGCAGAGCGATTGATCCAAACTTACAGCGCTTGAAACTTTGAGCGCGCCATCATTTGACAACTTCGCACGTGCCGTTACCGCGGATGACGTTGTCATAACCATGCAACCTGCCGCGTATCGTAAAAGTTCGCGCACTCGTGTTCAAAATCACAGTATGGCTTAGGATCGCAGAACCCGAATTGTTGCTTTTGACATTCCGCAGCTTCCAATCAAAACGATAAGAGGTTTCGTTTCGCTTTTTCAACGTAACAGGGATAGGTGCTTTATGGACCTCGTTGATATAATAATCAAAAGCTGACCCCACTTCAGCTTCGCGGTCGAGCCCCAGAATGATGCGGTCTGAAATCCAACCATCCGAACCGTAATTCGTGGTGGTGCAATCATATGTTTCCGACAAACCCGGCGTGGCCAATAACGCCAACGCAATGGCAAGAACTTGATTTCGCATACTAAACACCCCAACCACTGCTATAGCGTAACTATAACATCCTGATTGCGCCCACAACCTCAAATTGATCCGAACGCCCCAAGTTTCTCTCTCGTCAAAAATGTCCGACTTCGGAACCCGGTTGTGCCGCTACTTTTAACACGTCGTAGACGTAAACCGCGACAGAGCGGAAACAGACGATGTTGAATGTCTGTTCCTGCGGCATCCAGAACGCGGCAGGCACCTGTGCAAGCCGCGTGCGGCGGAACATGCCGGGAGTGAACGCATCGACGTGCAAATCAACGGGCGAAAGCTTGGCCATCACCTCGCGGGCATGTGGGCCTGTCACCGAAAAAAGCGCGCGTGCATCCGACACATTCACTGCCATACTATGTTGCTTGGCCAGTTTCGTCCGCAAATCCGCGATGCGCGCATGCACTTCAGCGTAGGGACACATGATCAACACCTCATCGGGGGACATCCACGCGATGCCGCTCTCGCCTTCGGTGTTGCAATGACGCACCTCGGGGACATTGACGCCACCTGCCGCAACCGCGGCCTTGATTGTGGTCTTGTCGGACAGATCGCCGCGCAGGGTGATCATGCCGCGCGGGCCGATCTCGCGGATTTGGACGATACCGGCGGCATCAGTAGCGCCGCGCAGGGCTGTGACGGGCTCAGACATTCTGCTTCTCCCCTTCTTTATCGTAGAACACCGCATCGACAATTTTGGCTTTGTATTCTGTGCCGTCCGTGCCGGGGAAGGTCAGAACCTCGCCCATCCGGTCAGGGCCATGCAAGACCAGACCCATCGCGATGCCACGGTCCAGCGTGGGCGAATGATAGGTCGAGGTCACGCGCCCGATCATGTTGCGCTGGCCGTTGGCATTGGTCCCGTCAGTCACCGCATAGGCCCCATCCGGCAAGGTCGCGCCATCGGTGGTCTCAAGCCCGACCAGTTTCCAGCGCTCCGGGTCAGTCATGTGCGACCGTTCTTGCGCACGCTTGCCCAGATAATCGTCCTTCTTTTTGGACAACGCCCAATGCAGGCCCAGATCCTGCGGAATGACTGTGCCGTCGGTTTCATCGCCGATCATGATGAAACCTTTTTCCGCGCGCAGGATGTGCAACGCTTCGGTACCGTAAGGCATAACGCCCAAGTCAGCCCCCACCGCCATCAACGCATCCCAGAACGCTTGACCGTGACTGGCATCGACTGCGATCTCATAAGACAACTCGCCTGAAAAAGAGATGCGGTAGACGCGCACATGAAAACCGCCAAGTGTGCCATCGACCCATTCCATAAACCCGATGGCCTCTTTGGACACGTCCATGCCGCCCAGCTTTTCCAACGCGGTGCGGGCATTCGGGCCGACGACAGCGACTTGGGCGTATTGCTCTGTCACGTTGGCAACGTAGACTTTCCAGTCCCACCATTCGGTCTGCAGCCATTCTTCCATATGGGCATGGATGCTTTCGGCACCGCCGGTAGTGGTGTGGCAAAGCCATGTGTCGTCATCAATGCGCGCAACAACGCCGTCATCAATCAGGAAACCGTTTTCCGAACACATCAGGCCGTAGCGACATTTGCCCGGTTTCAGTGTGGACATCATGTTGGTGTACATCATGTCCAGAAACTTGCCCGCATCCGGCCCTTTGACGATGATTTTGCCCAGCGTGGAGGCGTCCAGCATTCCCAGCTTTTGCCGTGTGTTGGTCACTTCCCGCATCACAGCGTCATGTGTGCTCTCGCCGCCGCGTTTGAACGCATAGGGCCTGCGCCACTGGCCGACGGGCTCAAACTCTGCGCCGTTGGCCTCGTGCCAGTCGTGCATCGGGGTGCGGCGGATCGGTTGAAAGACATGGTCCTTGGCCTCACCCGCGATGGAGGCCAGCGAAATCGGATGATAGGGCGGGCGGAATGTGGTGGTGCCCACGGTCGGAATATCGGCGTCCAATGCGCCCGCCAGCGTGGCCAGGCCGTTGATGTTGCTCAGCTTGCCTTGATCCGTTGCCATGCCCAATGTGGTATAGCGTTTGGCGTGTTCGACGGACACGAACCCCTCTTGTGCAGCGAGGCGTACATCCGAGACTTTGACGTCGTTCTGGTAATCAAGCCACGCTTTTTCGCGCAGTTTTGCGCTCGCGCCATGTGGCATCATCCAGACAGGTGCCATTGGCGATTCCTCACGCCGTTCCGCCACCGGAGAGGTCACGCCAGAAGGTACTTTCATATCGAGGCAGGTCAAAACGCCGTCTGCAGCCGCAAATGCATCGTGCAGCACATCATCCAGCGCGAACATGCCCGATGCAGCACCCGCAGGTGTGACAAACGCCATGCCGTCCGCCCCTTTCGGGGGATTGTCCAAATCGGGGCTAAAGCAGGCAAGGCCGGTGTCCCAGCGCAACTTGCCACCACAGTGTGACCACAGGTGCACGACAGGGGACCAGCCACCGGACATAGCGACCGCATCACAAGGGATCTCTTCCAGCACCGCACCTTCGCCGGCTTGGGAACAAATCTCGACACTGGTGACGCGCTTGCCCCCTTTGACCGAGGAAATGGCGTGGCCCATCATGACCCGGATGCCCAGTGCCTTGGCTTGTGCAACCAAGCCGCGATCTTCTGGCAGTACGCGGGCGTCCAGAATAACCGGCACATTCAGGCCTGCATGTTTCAGCGCAATCGCGGTGAGATAGGCGTTGTCATTGTTGGTCACAACGACAGTGCGGTCCCCGACAGAGACCCCATAATTCACCACATAATCGCGCACCGCAGAGGCCAGCATCACACCGGGAATATCATTGCCCGCAAAGCTGAGCGGCCGTTCGATCGCCCCTGTTGCGGTGATGATCTGGGCGGCCCGGATGCGCCACAAGCGGTGACGTGGGCCAGTTGCATCAGGCTGGTGATCAGTCAACTGCTCATAAGCAAGCGCGTAGCCGTGGTCGTAAACCCCTGCCCCCATCGTGCGCAGTCGGATGTCGACATTGTCCATGCCCTCAAGGGCTGCGAGCGTCTTGGTGATGTAGTCGTCAACCGATGCGCCGTCGATCAAGCCGCCATCCACAGGGGCGCGACCGCCCCAGTGATCGGTCTGTTCAACCAAGATAACGCGCGCACCTGACAGGCCTGCTGTGCGCGCAGCCTCAAGCCCCGCAACACCGCCGCCGACGACAAGCACATCACAAAAGGCGTAGAAATGTTCATAGGTGTCTTCGTCGCGGGTTTTCGGGGCGGCACCCAGACCGGCGGATTTGCGGATCACCGGCTCATAGACGTGCTTCCAGAAGCTGCGCGGATACATGAACATCTTGTAGTAGAAACCAGCGGGCAAGAAGCGGCTGAGGTGTTTGTTGATCGCACCGACGTCAAATTCCAGCGAGGGCCAGTGGTTCTGGCTTTTGGCCTTGAGACCTTCAAACAACGAGGTCGTTGTGACGCGCTGGTTCGGCTCAAACGTCGCCTCATCGCCCAAATGGACAAGTCCATTCGGCTCTTCGGCACCGGAGGCCACCACGCCACGGGGGCGGTGGTATTTGAACGACCGGCCCATCAGCATCTGGTCATTGGCCAGAAGTGCCGAGGCCAGCGTATCGCCCGCAAGCCCGCGCATGTGCTTGCCGTTGAACGTGAAATTCAGCGGTTTGGAGGTATCGAGGAGGCGGCCCCCTGTGGCGAGACGGGTGCTCATGCGGGGAACTCCGTGGTCGGTTGGTGGCGGTGAATTTCAGTATTTGAAGCGAAAAGAGACATCATGTTGCGCTTTCCTGCCAGCCGGGGCGACGGTTTTCGATGTGGTCAAGGATGTCTTGGGGCGGGGCGTAGGTTTGGGCGCTGTAGCTGCCGAAAACCTCGAGTGTCATTGTGCAGCGGGCCACGTGGAACCACTTGCCGCAGCCGTTCTGGTGCCGCCAGCGTTCAAAGTGAACGCCTTTGGGGTTTTTGCGCATGAAGAGGTAGCCTTCGAATTCGTCATCCGAGGAGCCGGGGCCAAAGCGTTTCAGGTGCGCTTCGCCGTGGGCGTGGAATTCGGTTTCCTCGGCAGTGACGCCGCAGTTGGGGCAGTGGATGGTCAGCATTACTTGATTTCTTTCGTCCAAGAAGCATTGAAGTGCATTGGAACAGAAAATGAAATTTTCTGAACGACAGCTTTCTCGCGCGATAGCTCTCCTGCGCCATCTACATCAGCAGCTAGTATCTTGAGAGCACCCTTTGACTGCGCGTGAAGCCTGCCAGAAGCCGAATTCGTTACCGCAACCTGCAACTCAAAGTTAACATCTTTGTCACCATGGCGTGCGAGTTCATCATTCAGTTGCGCAGGCGCAATGGGAATCCCGTTTTGCTCAAAGGACCGATTCTTGGCATTTAAGACGCCCCTTGAAATCTGGATTAGTGCCTCTTCAACAAATTCTTCAATATTCATATCACCAGCCATCAATGCGCCACCCCCGCCGCAACACTTTCATCGATAAACCGGCCTTCAACGAACCGCTCCAATCCGAACGCGTCCGTCAGCGGGGAATGCCCCTTGGCCATCAGCTCTGCCATCGCCCAACCGGACCCAGGAATTGCCTTGAACCCACCTGTGCCCCAGCCGCAGTTGATGAACATGTTTTCAACCGGTGTCTTGGACAGGATCGGCGAGCGGTCACCCGTTACATCGACAATACCGCCCCACTGGCGCAGCATTTTCAAACGCGACAGCATCGGGAACGTCTCGATCAAGGCGCGGACAGTTTCTTCGATATGGTGGAACGAGCCGCGCTGGGTATAGTTGTTGTAGCCGTCGGTGCCGCCGCCAATGACCATCTCGCCCTTGTCAGACTGTGACAGATAGCCGTGTACGGTGTTCGCCATCACAACGATGTCCATCGCGGGTTTGATCGGCTCTGACACAAGTGCTTGCAAGGCCACCGATTCAATCGGCAGACGGAAACCCGCCATTTCGGCCAGATGCCCTGAATGCCCCGCGACGACGACGCCCAGCTTGTCACAACCGATGTCACCCCGGTTGGTTCTGACGCCTGTGACCTTGCCACCTTCACGCGTAATGCCGGTGACTTCGCATTTCTGGATCACGTCCATGCCCATATCGGAACAGGCCCGCGCATAACCCCATGCCACCGCGTCATGGCGCGCGGTGCCGCCGCGGGCTTGCCATAGGCCGCCCAGCACAGGATAGCGCGGGCCGTCGATGTTCATGATCGGGCACAGTTCCTTGACCCGCGCGGGGCTGATCCATTCGGTGGTGACGCCTTGCAACATGTTGGCATGCGCGGTGCGTTTGTAGCCGCGGCATTCGTGTTCGGTCTGCGCCAGCATGATCACCCCGCGCGGAGAGAACATGACGTTGTAGTTCAGGTCCTGCGACATGGTTTCATAAAGCGAGCGGGATTTTTCATAGATCGCGGCAGAGGGGTCTTGCAGGTAGTTCGAGCGGATAATCGTGGTGTTGCGGCCTGTGTTACCGCCACCAAGCCAGCCTTTTTCAAGGATTGCCACATTGGTGATGCCGAAATTCTTGCCCAAGTAATAGGCGGTGGCCAAGCCATGCCCGCCTGCACCGACGATGATTGCATCGTAGTGCTTTTTCGGCTGTGCATCGCGCCATGCACGGTCCCAACCTGTGTGATGGCGCATCGCCTCGCGGGCGACGGCAAAAACGGAATATTTCTTCATGAGCGCGTCCCCGGCATGATCGCTGCACGGCTGGGTGCAGCGCAGATTCGATAGATTTGCGGCAGTTGTCACCCTTCTGGCGAAACCGGGCGAAAAAAGGATACTCTGCACGGCACTCCTTGGCAAATTTGCGACATGCATCCAGATTGCGACTTTTCGGCACGGCGCAGACGGGAATGCCCCCTTTTGCAGCAGCGCCCCAGTGCATAGATACGTGGGGAGAACGGATTCGTAAAAGGGGCGCTACGTGGTATTCTGGATCATCATCCTCGCGATGGCAGTACTTGTGGTGCTTTGGCTGTTTGTCGCGATGCGCCGCGCGCAGGGTTTGCCCATTGGCGATGCCGCTGATTTTGATGTGCAGGTTTACCGTGATCAACTGGCCGAAGTAGAGCGCGATGTGACCCGTGGCGTTTTGCCCGCAGAGGATGCCGCGCGGATGCGCACTGAAATTTCGCGCCGCATCCTGTCGACTGACCACGCGGCTCCAACCGAGCCCACCACCACCAGCACCGGACCCCAGCGGTTGATCATGGCAATTCTTGCGGTGGTTTTGGTCGGGGGCAGTGTCTGGCTTTACTCCATCATTGGTGCGCCGGGATACGGCGACATGGCGTTGGAGGATCGCAAGCGTTTTGCAGAAGAACTGCGTGAAAACCGGCCGGGCCAGGAAGAAGCGTTGGCGAATGTACCAGCCTTTGCGCCTGCTGAAATTACACCGGAGTTTTCGGCGCTGATGCAGCAACTACGTGAAACGGTCGCGAACCGGCCAGATGATTTGCAAGGCCACCGGTTGTTGGCGCAAAACGAAGCGCGGATGGGCAATTTCACCGCCGCTGCAGATGCCCAACAAGAGGTGCTGCGCCTGATGGGTGACACTGTCGGGGCCGAAGACATTACTGATTACGCGGAATTATTGATATTGGCGACAAACGGCTACGTTTCGCCCGAGGCGGAGGCAGCTTTGCGCGCGGCCCTTGTCGAGGACGACCAAGAAGGGCGTTCGCGGTATTATATCGGGTTGATGATGGTTCAAACCGGACGCCCTGACATCGCTTTTCGCATCTGGGATACTCTGTTACGGCGCGGGCCGGATAATGCATCGTGGATACCACCCATCAAAGAGCAAATCATGACCGTGGCGGCACTTGCAGGGGTCAACTATACGATGCCCGCCATTGGTGCGGGCGCGGGTGCCGGACCGTCGCTGGAAGATATCGAAGCCGCCTCTGAGATGACGGCAGAGGAGCGGATGGAAATGATCGGCGGCATGGTGGATGGCCTGTCAAACCGTCTGGCAACCGAAGGTGGCCCGCCGCAAGACTGGGCGCGCCTGATCACATCGCTTGCAATCATGGGAAACCCCGATCAAGCGCTTGCGGTCTTTAACAACGCGATGAGCGTGTTCGGCGATGATCCCGGTGCGCGCGACATTATCGTTGCCGCAGGCAGCCAAGCGGGCGTGGCCGAGGAATGACATTTGACGACATCCCCGCGTTTCTGGATGCTTTGCCCCCGATGCAGGCCCTCATCGGGCTGGATCTGGGGGAAAAGACCATCGGCGTGGCGGTGAGTGACAGTTTTATGAGTGTAGCAACCCCGCTGGAAACAATACGCCGCAAGAAATTCGGGCTGGACGCGATACGCTTGCAAGAGATCATCGCAAACCGCGCGATTGGCGGGTTGGTCCTTGGCCTGCCCCGCAATATGGACGGATCAGAAGGCGCGCGGTGCCAGTCGACCCGTGCCTTTGCGCGCAACTTTGAACGGCTTGCGCCGACCCTGCCGATCTCGTTCTGGGATGAGCGTCTGTCAACGGTTGCGGCCGAGCGCGCGCTGCTTGAGGCGGATACAACCCGAAAGCGTCGCGCAGAGGTGATCGACCATGTTGCGGCGGGCTATATTCTGCAAGGTGTGCTGGACCGGATCACGGTTTTGCGTAGGCAAGGAGACACAAGATGAGCGATGAAATCTGGACCCGCAAAGAGATTGAAAGCCCTTGTGTGAAAATCTGCGTGGTGCACCGGAAATCGCGCCTATGCACGGGGTGCCTGCGGTCTATTGACGAGATTGGCGCGTGGTCCCGGCTCAGCCCCGAGGCGCGCAGCGCCATAATGGCAGATTTGCCTGCACGTGCGGGTGCATTCACCAAACGCCGTGGGGGCCGCGCAGCCCGTTTGGCCCGCAGCTAAAGCTTGTCGTTAGGCGCCTGCAATCTTTGACAACAACGCCAGACCGCGGTCACAGGTTATGGCACGCTCCAAACCAAGGGGCGGGTAATTCGCATTTACGGCCATTGCCTTGTTGGTCTTGGTGTTTGCCACAGTTGCTTCGCTCATATGGACCTTTATGCCTACGGCGGTCTTGCCCAGATGGCGCCATCCCCAAAAGATAATATTGTCTGCGTTGCCTGTCATTTTCTCGGCCCCAATTTTGGTTCGCTCTGATCTCCATAGTCGTTTCCGATATGGCAACAATGCGACAACTCGGGGGTATTTTCTTGGTTTTGAATGAAATGCGCTGATTGACCGAACACGCCTGACGGGGCGGTTCAATTAAATGGCATCACGGTGCAAAGGCGATCACTGAATACCGAGCCACTCTATCGCCGTGAACTGTGGTCGAAAATAGGCGATGATCCGGCCTTCTTGCGGTGCTTTGGCATCCGCCGACCAAGGGGCCACGCCGTGCAGCAGATGGCGGTGGAGCACGATGGCCTGTCCGGGCTCAGCAACCACTGCCACAGGCTCAATCTCGGCAAACACCCTGCGCCGCGCGGCCTGATACGTGTCGGTCACATCGACCTGCATCGGGTCGGGCGCTGCGCGCAATACGTCAAACGCTGGCCCCATGATGCGGTGGCTGTCCGGCCAGACCATAAGCGGGGCGGCATCTGACCGGTTCAGCGGCAGGCCCAGAATAAACGCATGAGGTTCTTTCAGATAGCGACGGCGGTCCGGCCCTTCGGGCAGCAGACCGTCCACATGTGCCGCATGCCGGATGATGCGGTATCGGTGGTTTGCATCACTCTCGTCCGGGTCTTGTAAGGGATAGCCGGGGTAGACAATCGACAACTGCGCTGCGTGCCAAACCTCAGGGGCCGTGACATGTTCGCGCCATTGCCCCGCCAACGGGACGCCCCCGATTGACCCGTCGGGCGCATTTGGCAGGGCGTCCACGCCGACAAACCATGTATCACCATGCCTGAGGTTCACGGCACGGATACGCGGGTCATGCGATACCTCACAGGCCACTGTGTGCGCCGCTGCCGCCCAGCGTGCAACGGCGGCGTCTTGTTCAAAAACGCGAAAGCCGGGCACTTACCACCCCAAGGCTTTGCGCAGCATGTTCAAGGCAACAAACACCAGAAACACCGCAAACACCCGCTTGAGCGGTTTAGGGTCCATCGCATGCGCCAGTTTAACACCCCAAGGGGCCGTGATCAGGGTCATGGCGATAATAATGAAAAACGCAATCAGGTTGACCGCGCCCACGGTAAATGGTGGCGCGCCTGTTTCCATATCAACAAACAGAAAACCGACCACGGCAGGCACTGCGATCAGCACGCCAAAGCCCGCAGCCGTGGCCACAGCTCTGTGGATGGGCGTGTTGAACAAACTCATCAACGGCACACCGAAACTGCCACCACCGATGCCCATCAGCACGGACAGAAACCCCACGCCCGGTGACAACACCGCACGTGTGACCCCTTTGGGCATTGCCTGGCCCAAACGCCATTCCGCACGGCCAAACCCCATATACAGACCGACGATCAACGCCAGCACCCCAAATATCGCCTGTAGCGTACCAGAGCGCAGTTGCGATACCACCAGCATGCCCACGATTGCCCCGATGACGATACCGGGTGCCCAACTGCGCAAGATATCCCAGTCCACCGCGCCTTTTTTATTGTGGCTCATTACCGACCGCACCGATGTCACGATGATCGTCGCCAATGACGTGGCAAGACACATCTGCATCAATTGCGGACCATCATAGCCAAGCGTCTGAAAGGCATAGAAAAACGCAGGCACCAACACGATGCCACAGCCAACGCCTAAAAGGCCCGCAAGCACACCGGCAAACGCACCTATGGCCAACAACATCAGCCCCATCTGGATCAACAGCATCGTCTCTGGCATGGGAAATCTCCGGTTTTGTCTGGCTCGTGCTACACCGCTTTTTGTTCGGGTGCCAGTTCCTGCAACGCGCACAGCCGCTCGACCTCTGCCAATGCAGACAATACCAGTTCCGGCCCCGCGCCGGGTTTGGACGCCCCTTCCGACAACATGCGCCGCCAAATGCGGGCACCGGGGCGCCCCGAAAACAGCCCCATCATATGCCGCGTGATCTGGTTCAACCGCCCACCTGACACAAGGTGCGCCTCGATATAGGGCAGATAAGCGCGCACGGCATCTTCGGCTGTAGTGTCCGTTCCTGTGCCAAAAATGCGCCTGTCGGCCTGCCCCAGAATATCGGCAGGCGCGTGATAGGCTTGCCGCCCGATCATGACACCGTCCAAGCCGCTGTCCAAAAGTTCCTCTGCCTGATCCAGCGTCGTGATGCCGCCATTGATCGAGATATGCAGGTTTGGGAAATATTGTTTCATCAACTGGACCAACGGATAATCCAGTGGCGGAATATCACGGTTCTCCTTGGGACTGAGCCCCTTGAGCCACGCCTTGCGCGCATGAATTATAACGCGCGTGCATCCGGCGGCTACGATCTGGGCCAAAAACTCCGGCAGAACCTCATGCGGGTCTTGGTCATCGACACCGATGCGGCATTTCACGGTAACCTCGACATCCACCGCTGCGCGCATCTCGGCGACACAAGCCGCGACCAGCGCAGGGCGCTCCATCAGCACCGCGCCAAAGCACCCTGATTGCACACGATCAGACGGACATCCCACGTTCAGATTGATCTCGTCATACCCCGCCTGCGCCCCGATTTTCGCAGCGGCGGCCAGTTCATGCGGGTTAGATCCGCCCAGTTGCAAAGCCACAGGATGCTCTGAGACATCGTGATCCAACAGATGCAGCGCTCCGCCACGCACCAATGCGGGTGATGTCACCATTTCGGTGTACAGCAATGCCTGACCACTCAACAGCCGGTGTAGGTAACGGCAGTGACGGTCGGTCCAATCCATCATAGGCGCAATAGACAATTTAGTGTGTTGATTTATTTGCATTTTTTTGTATCTTCAAACTGTTGGCGGCGGTTGCTGCTACGCTGCACTACGCCCCAATATCCCCGAATTTGCCCCTCTACGACGACTCATTGCACACACAGCGCACACGAAAATGGCCTCCATCACAAAACTCCCCTCCGGTGCTTACCGGGTCCAGATCAGACGAAAGGGCCGCTACGCGAGCGAGACATTTCTCCTGCGCGATGACGCCCATCGCTGGGCGCGTCAGGCGGAGACCCGGGTGGATCAGGGGTTAGCCCCGAACAAGTCATCCGTGTCCCGCCTTGCAACTTTTGGCGATCTCATCGATCTTCACATAATCGATATGTGCGAGGTAGGCAAACCACCGCGCCGCAGCAAGGCCGCGACCCTTGCCGCCTTGAAGCGCGATCTCGGCAAGGAACGGATCGGGCACCTCGATCGTCAAAAGATGATCGATTATGGCAAGATGCGCGCGGAGCAAGGCGCGGGTCCGGTGACACTTGGCATCGATATTGGCGTAACCAAGATGATCATCACCCATGCTGCTGCTGTCCATGGTCTCGACATATCCTCCGAACCCGTTGATCTGGCCCGTGTCGCCCTCAAACGTCTCGGGTTGATCGGCAAGGGCACCGAGCGGGATCGCCGACCCACCAAAGATGAGTTGAACCGGCTCTTCCGCTGCTTCGATGACAACGAACGGCTAACCCTGCCAATGACCAAGATCGTGCAGTTTGCAGTGGCCACCGCGATGTGAAGTGGTCCGGCAAAACTGGACAGTGTGCTAAGATGATGGATTGGATGCCCCTCCTGTCGGCATCGTAACGTGCCACAGTGGTTTTGTTGAAAGCCACCAAAAGGAGAAGCATCCATGTCCGAAGTTAGCATTATAGGGGTAGATCTCGCAA
>Ga0209199_1002835_pt1 | contig 17898 bp, 9 predicted proteins | sample COGITO_mtgs_1105_7_FD_184805 | JGI IMG/M metagenome (GOLD analysis project Ga0209199, IMG submission 184805) | Pelagic marine microbial communities from North Sea - COGITO_mtgs_110523 (SPAdes) (version 2) | ecosystem: Environmental > Aquatic > Marine > Epipelagic ...
CGGATGCAGAAATGCAAGTACACAAGTTTGCTGAAGAAGCTATCTATAAATACATAGCTCACGCTGTTCTAGCGACAAGAGCTAATACTCCAGAATATCAAATTGCTCGCTTTAAGAAAGAGATGTCCGCGGCGAAGCGCAACGCTAAGCTACGCATGTCTAATCTTAAGATAGCAGAGCTAGCACAAGTAATGAGAAACCAATCCAAGTGGATTAAACACTAATATATGCCTAAGTTAAAACAAAACTTTATTCGCGGTAAAATGAACAAGGACCTCGATGAGCGTCTTGTACCTAAGGGTGAATATCGTGATGGTGAAAATATCCAGGTAAGCACATCTGAGGGTAATGACGTGGGTGCTATTGAAAATATATTAGGTAACACTAAAAAGAATAATAAGCCAGGTGGTGGTACTTGGAACCCTGAGTTTGGTTTATCTAATGCTACTTGTATTGGCGTGGCGCGCGATAGCCAAAACGAAAAGATATACTGGTTCCTTACCAGTAATACTGTTGACGCTATACTTGAGTACGACCAAGTGGCGGATGTTGTATCTCCTGTACTGGTTGATACTACAGGCATATTAAACCTTAGCGAAAACAATTTAATCACAGGTATTAATATACTTGATGGAATGTTGTTTTGGACAGACGATTTGAATGAGCCTAGAGTAATTAATATAGAAACATTTAAAGCTGGTTCTGCTCAAAGCGGTAACGTACTGGCCTCGCATACGCATGTCTATGGAGATGCAGATCCTTCTACAAGAGATTTTGTAGCTACCGACATAACTGTAATCAAATCTGCGCCGACTAAAAGATTAACAGTTAAAGCATATTCATCAGCAATACCTTCCGTCCAGCCCACCTTATTATTACCTAATGGTAATTTCAGAGGCGTAGGGGTGAATCCAATAACATTAGATGATGTAAATATCAGTAATAAGGAAGCCGGTGACACTGTAGCTTTAGCATGGACAAGTCAAAATATACAATGGGCTGGAGACAAGGGTCCTGATTGTAAGGTAATACTTAAGTACGAAATTAACGAGGACGACGGCACGGTAACAAAATACCAGGTTATAGGGGTATTTGGCTCTAGCAGCAACTTAACTAATTCATCAGGTACGTTAACCATAAGCAGCTTATCCGACAATATAGTGGATAGCGCTGTTGCATGGACCATGCTTCGTACAGAAGACGAGCCTATATTTAAAAATGATTTCCCAAGGTTTTCATACCGATACAAATTTACAGATAGTCGCTATTCTCCGTATGCTCCTTTTACAAAGCCAGCTTTTGTACCTGGTCAGTTTGAGTATTTAAGCAGAGACGGCTACAACCTGGGCATGGATGACAATACTCGTATAATATATATAGAAGGATTTCCAGGCTCTAACGGTAATACGATACCTGCAGATGTGGAAGAAGTGGAAATACTTTATAAAGGCAGTAGGTCTAACAATGTCTACTTAGTAAAGTCTTTTGACCGCGCACTTGTAACCGCTATTAATCCTTATAATACCACTGTCACTAATGATTTATTAGGTAGAGTTATAGAAAGCTCACAGCTATTAAGGCTATTCGACGCTGTACCTAAGAAAGCTAAGTCGCAAGAAGTTATAGGTAATCGTGTAATATACGGTAACTATTTACAGGATTATGATGTTATAAACTCTGATATCAATATAGTTGGCACGCAAAGCAATACAGCTCATTCTTCAATAGGACTAGGCAAAGAATCTGTTAAATCCGACAGAACATACCAAATAGGTGTTACTTTTTTAGATGAATACGGTAGAGAGTCCCCTGTATTTACTTCTCCTGGCGGGGCTGTAGCTGTGGATAAAACAAATGCCGACAAGGTAAACGCTGTAATCGGCAGCATATCCAGCGCTTCTATAACACCTTCTTGGGCCACTAAGTTTAAGTTTTATGTTAAAAATTCCACCCCTGAGTATTACAATTTAGGACTAGACCGCTACTATTCGGCAGAAGACGGTAATGTATGGTTAAGTTTCCCTTCAAGTGAAAGAAATAAAATACAAGATGGGGATTATATAAATCTTAAGAAGCAGCACGATTCAGATATACCGGTCAGCGAAGATAATAGGTACAAAGTACTTGACATATCAAATGAAGCACCACCGCATATAAAAAACGTAAAAACAGCTATAGCTAGGTCTGTAGTTAAAGCTTACGTCCCAGCGGGAGTATTGTCGAGCGGTTTTATAGTTGGGGACAATAGAATAAAATTCTACGGACCACTAGACGATATTACTTTTCACAGTGGAGGGACACCTAATGATTTTTCTAACTCTAATTTCTTTAATAACTTTAAGCAGGGTGGCCACGTTAGCTTTACTAATGCTTCTGGTGCGCAGGAATCAGATACATATAAAATAGTATCTGGTGGCCCAACAGGAGCGATTGAATCAGTAGACGCTTTTAACATGGGTGTTTATGAGGTTACTTTAGATAAAAACATAACCCCCGGGGATGCTTGGCTGCAAAGCTTAGCTGATGAAGATGAGTTCCGCATGACTGTTTTTGAAGACAAGAACAGATTTTTACCAGAATTCGAGGGTAAGTTCTTCGCTAAGATAAACCCTAACGCTACGTTTATTAAAAATGTAGAGTCAGCTTTTGTAGTGCCGGGTGCTGAAAACCTTGTTATAGATGCTTCACTGCAACTAAATAAAAGTATATTAGGTTCTATACCTAACGACACGTTTTACGTTTCTTTTATAGACAGTCAGAATCCAGCGTCTATTTCTCAGGGCGGTAGCTACACGGGTAGGTTACCTGGAAACTCGATTGACGCAGGCACTTTTGATTTATCCGCCGCTCGCACTGAAAATATAAATAATAATAAACCCTTCAAAGCTGTTATATACTATGAAAAATTAGTAACAGGGGCTAAAATAAAATTCCAGTATATCGACGGTACTCAAAGTGCGGATTTTTATACAATAATTTCTACGGATACTACGGGTGGAGCTGCGCTAGGTGACTACACTAGGCCTAACGGCGATGGAGATGGCGTTTGCACTAGATACGAATTAGACAGAAACTTTGACGACACGCAATACGGGGGAACACCAAGTATTTCTCAAATTGGCAAAATATTAGTATACAGACAAGACACTACTACGGGCAGAGTAATAAACTCGTCTACCAACCCTGCTATATTTGAAACAGAGCCGCAAGAGTTAGCAGACCTAGATATATTCTACGAAGCGTCAGGCTTTAGAGACATTAGCACAGTAAAAACCCCGACCGCTATAGACTGGAGTAACTGCTATTCTTTTGGCAATGGGGTAGAGTCTGATCGCATAAGAGACGACTTTAACGCGCCTGTTATAGGCAAAGGGGTAAGAGTATCAGCTGTTTTAGAAACGCCATACAGAGAAGAGCGCAGGAGCTCTAGTATGATATTCAGCGGTATATTCAACTCTAGAAGCGGTATTAACAACACTAACCAGTTCTTACTAGCCGAAGATATAACACAAGATTTAAACCCGACAAACGGTAGCATACAGAAGTTGCATGCTAGAGATACCGACCTAATCGCTTTATGTGAAGACAAGTGTTTTAGAATACTTGCTAATAAAGATGCTTTATTCAACGCTGATGGTAATACTAACGTTACATCGAATAGAAACGTTTTAGGTCAAGCTGTGCCGTACGTTGGTGAGTTTGGTATATCTAAAAACCCAGAATCTTTTGCGAGTTACGGGTTTAGAACTTACTTTACGGATAAAGCAAGAGGTGCTGTTATTAGACTGTCCAGAGACGGCATTACAGTTATTTCAGACAAAAGCATGTCTTACTACTTTGACCAGCAATTAAAGGCCGTTACACAGCCTCTAATCGGCTCATATGACGAAGATACAGGTGCATACAATGTGCGTTTGAATAACAAACAGCTTTCTTTCTTAGAAACTGTTGATGGGTGGACAACACGATTAACATACGCCCCTGAGGGTGCTATCTCTCTCAATACTGAATACTACACGTTTAAGGACGGTGAACTGTGGGAACATTCAGATACGGTTAACCGTGCAAACTTTTATGGTACGCAAAACAACACAACTGTCACAACTATTATCAATGATGGACCCTCAAGCATTAAAAACTTTAAGGCCCTATCTTACGAAGGTGATGACGGTTGGACAGCGACAATCGCCACAAAAGACCAAAACGGAGTTGTAAATTACTGGAAAGACAAAGAAGGTATATACTTTAACTTTATAGAGGGTAACAACACGGTGGTTGATCCTAAAAACTTCTCAGTTCAGGGGCTGTCCTCTATATCAAGACCTGTACCAGGAACTAATCCTATTACTATAGGCTTTGCGAAAGATATTAATGTTTCTACTCAGGTAAATGACGTATTGTATTTTCACCGCGGAAGTACAAGCACGGAAATTGGACCAATACTATCTTTAACTGCTAATAGCATAACGGCTCAAAACAATAATACTGTAAGTTTACGAGATTTAGACTTTTTGTTTGTGGCTAAACCAACCAATATAAGCACGTCTGGTTTAACAGGGTATTACTCTACAATTACAATGACCAATACAAGCGCGGCTAAAAAAGAACTCTTTGCAGTTAACACTGAAGCCTTTATAAGCAGCGAATAATACGTAATAATAACTTATAAACTAATTAAATATGTTCGGGGATATTTTAAGTGGTGCCGTTAACTTTGGCACTTCATATATCGGCGGTAAAAAAAGACTAGCTAGAAGAGACGAAGCGCAGGGAGCGTATGACCAATCTATGCAGCAGTACTTTTCCCAGGATACTTCTAACTTGTACTCTAACTTAGAGAACACAATGGAAGACCTAACTGTTAATACTCAAGCAGCAGATTTTGCAGCGCAGCAGCAAGCACAGGGGTTATCCAATATAATGGGGTCTATGAATCAAGCCGCAGGCGGTAGCGGCATCGCGGCATTAGCGCAATCATTAGCTAATCAGCAGTCACAAAATGCACAGCAAGCCTCGGCAAGCATCGGGCAGCAAGAGCAAAGAAACCAAATGGCTACTGCTCAACAAGCCGGTAGATTGCAATCAATGGAAAGAATGGGCGCTGAGCAGTCTAGATCGTTAAAAGCTCAATTACTTGGTGAAGAATTTCAGATTGATGCAAACGAACTAGCATCGAGCGAGGAGGCAATCCAAGCAGCGAAAGCAGCGAGAACTGAAGCTGCAGGGCAATTCGCGGGAGGTGTCGGCCAAGCTGGCGGTCTACTTCTTACTGGAGGCACTGACGCACTGAAGCAGGGTATTATGCAAGAACTTGGGAACTAATGGCTAAGCAACAAGGATCAGGGGTGGTAGCAGCGGCACGTAGAGTGTCAGATACGCAGGGTAGGTTTCAAGACGTGGGTAGTCAATTTATGGCTGGCTACAATAAATCTTTGGAGGCTAAAAAAGTACGCGAAGCTAAAGCAAAAGAAGGTGTAGCTAAAGCTAACGCGTTAATGGACGGGTTTAAAGATGACATTGATTACATGTCTTTTACACCAGAAGAAGGTAAGCTAGTTAAAGACCAAGTAGTAACCTGGAGAAATGCGTATGCTGATTTAGCAAATAAAGCCTCTAAAATAGAAGATAAGACAAGTTCGGAATACCAAAGTTTAATGGATGAAATGACCGGATTTAAAAACCGTTTAGTTTCTTTAAAAAATAATATTGACGGAAGGCAGCAGTTAAAAGCTGACTTTAAAACAGATCTCAACGATTATTCCACAGCAGGTTTTAACGATGAAGCAATAGCTAAAGCTACTGTTATGGCAGCGATGCCATTTTCCGGTGTAAATGATAGAGGCGAACTTATGTGGTCTGATGGAGGACTTGGCGAGTTTTCGTCTACTGGTTTTAAAATGCCGGCATCTAATAAGCCTGCGAAACAAGCTGCAGCAAATATATTTAACGAAGTAGAGCGTCAATCTAATGCGCGCGGCCCTTTAACTCCAGCCCTTAAAGAGTCGTTAAGAAATAAGTTAGATAACAGCATTGGGAGTAAAGAAAATCTTTTAAGTTTTATAGCAGACAATCAATTTGAGATTTTTAAGTTTGACGACTTAGACCCAGAATCTGATATTAACGAGCTTCGTGAAACTGTATTAGATAGACTAATGAATGGTTTAGAAAGCACAAGAGGAAGCGCGTTAGCTAAGCCTAAAACACCAGCCACGGTTGATAAGAGTGTAGGTATAAGACCTGAATTTGAGATGTCTTATAACCAAATGCTGGATTTAGAAGACAAAATTTTAAATAGCCCTGTTGGTCCTGGTGGCCGATTGGATATAAGCGTAGCTAACGCTAATAAAGTTTGGAGCGTTGGCCCTAAGGATAAGCCTAGTCAAATAAGAATTAAAATAGACCCTAAGACTAAAAAATGGGTGTATTTCGATGCGTCAAGTAATGTGCGCGCTGAGTACAACAGTATAGAAGATTTAACTTCTGCTTACCCAACTTTATTTTTTAAATAGTAAATTAAATATTAATGTATATTATAGGCGACAAAAAAATTTCATTAAGCGAAGCTAACGCTTTAGCTAAAGAATTTGACACGACTGTAGAAGATCTTGCTGCATCCGGTGGATGGCAACTAGAGGAGGGAAAGACAACGGTTCCGGAGGACACGACTCCGCCGACGGAACCAGAAAAGAAGACGGCCGCTGGGGATTCCAGTTTGGCCGATACTTCATTGGAGTCACCAAAGGTTGACATTTTACCGGGTTTACAATACGCCGCGGAAAAAGATTTATTTAAAGCAGACGAAACAGAAGGTAGAGAGCGCTTAGAAGCATATTTTAAAGGTGTTCCTGGAATTAGCTTTGAAGAAGCGGTGCCCGGAATGGACTATGTTCGTATTAAATACTATGATCAAAACACGAACAAAGAGGTTGTATCTGATAAGTTAAGTTTTGATACTAAAAACAAAGATAGCATTGCTAAAAACATGGAAGTGCTGTCCAATTTTGTTTCGCAAAATGTGCCTTATGCTTATGCCTCGCTTATACCTGAAAGACTAGAAGCTTTAAAAGAAAAAAGAGAAAAGTCTATAAACTCGTATATCACGCCAGAGTTTACATTAGAAAACAACGCAAAAGCAGATAACCCAGAGTTGTTTAAGCCTGTTACAACAACTAAGTACTTGGGTGGAGACATTGGCCGCACAGGAGCAGGTCAAACCATGCAGGTTGTTAATTACCCTTACGGGAAAGAATTAGCGGAAGCTAGTGCGAGTATTGCTAAGCAAGCGGATATTTTAGGTGTGTCCCTAACACCAGATGAGCTTAATAGCAAATCACAAGCTTTAGTGCGTGCGCAAATTAAAAACGAGGGTATATTAAAAGAAAAGCAAAGAATTGCGCAGCAGGTTATAGAAGACAATATAGGGGCGCAGGGCGAGGCTTTTATCGGTGATGTGCTATTGCAAGAAGCGGCTGCATCTGAAGTTAAAGAAAACAAAGCGCTACAAATAGCTTCTGCAGAACAGAACGAAAGCATTTCAAGAGCGAGTACTAGTATCAATAAATTGATTGAAGGGCAAGTAATGACCACCGCTGAAAACGAGCAGATGGTTGAAGACTTTAATGCCTTAGGCATTACCATAGACCCTACTAATCAACAACAAGTAGTCTTTGAAGACGGCAACGCTGTTTTTGAAGAATACTATAAAGCAGCAGTGCAGCTTGGTGAAATATACGAAGCTAACTATAAAGATTACCAACGCCTATCCAAAGAGGGTGCAGATATAAACAGCAAGCTTGAAGATATTAATGTGTCGCTCGATGCCTCTAGAAGAAGTTATGACTTAGGCGACAAAGCGCTGTATAACATCGGACTTGGGTTTGGCGACATAGGATTAGGGATTGCACAGCTCGCAACGGAAGCTTCTAAAGCGTCCAATCCTATATTTAAGGCAATTGCACCTGTAGCAGATCTAGGCTTGCAAGAGGTTAAGGCACGCGTTGATGAGGCACGTGATGAGTTCGTTAGAGACGTAGCTTTTGAAGACGCTTTTAGTGAGCCTGGTAATTTCGGTAAGTTTGCTTTGCAGGAGGTCGCTAATCAAATACCTATACTTGTCACTATGATGGCGGGTGGTGGTGCGGCTTCATACGTAGCTGGTGCTTCTTCAGCTGGTAGTAAAATGCTGGAGATGAAAGGCGAAATATTAGACGGTACAGCCGATTATTCTGATTTAGAAATCGCTTTAAAGGCAACTGGTTATGGTTTAGCAGAAGGGGTATTTGCTGAAATTTCTACAGTTCCTATTTTAAATAGAGCTAAGCAAACCTGGGTTAGAGCAGGCAAGTCTGACGTGGTGGATAGCGGCACGCGAGCATTCTTTAAAGAAAAGTCACCTAGCTTGGTATACGAGCCTTTATTAGAAGCCGGAGGTGAAACTGCTACTCAAATTACGCAAAACTTAATTGATGGTAAACCTGCACTCGAAGGTGTAGACCATGCCGGAACCTCAGGGTTTGGATTTGGTTTATTGTTCGCTGGTGTGCCATTCGTAAAAGGCATGTACAGCTCTCGCAACTCTGACTACCGTGCAAAAGCTGTTATTAGAGAAAAACAACTAGAGCTTAATAAGCTAGCAGCGGAATGGAAGGCGTCTCAGTCTAATACAGACATGCAGAGGCTTGAAGTCCAAATGGGAAAAGCTAGACAAGAGCTTACTGTTGAAATTGAAAAACAAGAAAACGTAATAAACAATAACCTTAGAGCTGTTCACGGTGAAATGGTTATTGAAACAACTTCGCGGCAATCACAATTGCAGAACGAAGCTAAGGCCATACAAGAGGACGCTTCTTTAAGCAAAGCACAGAAGAAAACAAGAATTGAAGCGCTACGCACAGAGTTTGACATGCTACAGTCTGTAAAAGAAAATAGCTTGTCAACAGAGAATATGATGAAGGCGCGCCCTGAATTTGTTGCGCTTGAAGCAACAGATAAAGCAAGGTTTGACAATTTAAAGGAAGACGCTAAATCAAAGCTAATGCGTGAGCAGGGTGTAACAGAGCCCACTGAGAAGCAGATCGAAGCTGAGGCTTACGAAACATACTTACGTGAGACTATCGTAGCTAACAACAACCAAGCGGCCAAGACAGAAGGCGCTAAATTAGTACAATACGAAACTCAAGACGAACTTATTTCCGCAGTAGAAAGCGGTGAATTAAAGGTGCCTGAAGACCAAAAAGAATTGGTTATAAACGAAATTAAAGCCGGGTCAGAAGGTTTTTCAATACCAGACGGCCCACAGGTTGTTGTTATTGAAAACCAAATAAATTCTCAAAAGCAACATATAGCCACTCATGAGATTGGCCACTATGTATTTGATAAGCTAACAAAAAATAACCCAGCTAAATTTAAATCAATAGCTACTCAGCTTATTAAATCAGTCAAGCAGACTGATAATAAATTATATAAAGAGTTTATAAACTCTATAGAAAGAGACGCTAACGGAAACTTAAAGTCAGACGAGGTTATATCAAGATTCTTAGAACTTGTAGCCGCGAAAAAAATTGACGTTCGCAAGATGAGCAAAGCAAGAGGTATTGCTGGGCTTTTTGGCGTTGTAGTTCAAAAAGAGTTTGCTGGAGAATATGACTTTGATTTTAAAGGGGAAGCGGACATAGTAAACTTTGTTGTCGGGTTAGGTAAAAAAATAGCCAGCGGTAAGTTAACTATTGGTGATGTACAAGCAGCTTCGGAAAACGTTATTTTAGAAAGTGAAGTTACAGAATCAACCGTTGATGAAGGAATTAAGTTTTCTAAAACTTTAACAGCAGAGCAAAGTGCATCTATAGCAGACATGCTTTCTAAGCGTGCCGCTCGAATCGAAGAAGCTAAAAAGGTAGCTGAAAAATTCGGTGTTGAAGTTCAGGCTGACGCTGTACAACAACGCCTTGAAGCGAAGATTAGAGCAGAACTTAGCGATCTTATCGGTAAAATTGTAACCAACCGTACAAAAGCATTGTACGATCCAATTGCGCCGGAACAACGCAATAATGTATCTCGCGAAGATTTCCAAAACTCTTTAAGAACAGAGATTGAAGCGTTAGTATTTGAGGAATACAAAGAAGGCAAGCAAGATATTGAAAAGTTCTTGGTTAACAGAGCGTTCTTAAGGTCTAATAACCTAGCTTCTAGATTAGGTATTGAGTCTGCAGCAACAGGTGGTATTAAGAAAGACATTGACACCGCTAAAGGCATGGCGGTTCAAGAAGAAACTACAACAGAAGCTCCTCAAGAAGAAGCTAAATACAAGTCGCTTTTAAGAAGAAAGATTGTAGACACTGATGTTCTCGATACCGCCAAAGGTAAAGTGCTTTCCGCCATTCGTGTGTTAAAATCACCGCTAGACGCTAAGGTATCTAAAAACGTAACTGTAACGCCTTTAGTCGCTGAGATTAAAAAAGTTATGGGCAAGCAGCTAGACATCGACTTAAAGAAAGCGATGGGTGGCAAGAAGGATGGTGAACTGCGTAAATTCCTTCTGCGGAATAAAGCCGCTATACTAGAAAACATGACCACTACATACTTAATGACCGCAATGCCTGCTGCTATTCAAAAGCAAGTAGATGGCGTATGGACGAGTGATTGGGCTGGTAAAAAAATAGATAGAGAAAAAGTATCTACAGATAACGCGGGCAGAACATCAGGTGCTGAGCTTGTGCGTAGGTTGCCTAAGGCGAGTACGCGTATTTCAGACGCTGATTTCTTAGCTACAATACTGCAGGCAGACGGCAATCCAATTAGAGGGCGCAAAGAGTCTTTAGCGAAAGCTATAGCGGAAGAGCTCGCTTTTGATATTATAAAAGACGAACTGCAAAACCCGGAGTCAGAGATTGCTAAAGCGTTTTTCGCCAACCAAGAAAGACTAGGCGTTAATGTTGATGAGGTTACAGTCGTTGAATTTAACAAGCAAGCAGACCGTGGTCGTGTTAAGTTCTCTAAAGGTGTTAAGTCAATTACAGAAAGGTTTAACCCTAATTTAGATTTAGAGCTTGAGGGTGCAAACAAAACAAACTCTTGGCTAAAAAGAAACAACTTATCTTTGCCTCCAGATTTAAGAACCGAGGCTGGTCAGGACGCTTATATAGCTGAAATGAAAGCTACTATGCTTCCATTAATGCCTAAATCTTTTTGGTTCGGTGACAAAGGCGGCTCGGTATTCACAGGCACTGTTAAAGGCCTAGGCTCCGGATTATCGTCCTCTGACCCAATGTGGAAACGTTGGCAAGAAAAAATGGCTGAAATAGTTAATGACCCAAATCAAAAGTACGGCAAAAACATTACAGGTATAGCGGACTTTAAACTACCATCATATACTACATTGTTTAAAAACCCGCAGACTATACTTCAGAATATTAGCAACGGGAAAATCAATGATTTTAACACTAAAACAGCTGCTATTCATTCAGCTATGTGGTCTAGGTTTAGCGATGCTATTAAAGAAAACCGTGACAACGCTCCTGTTATAGCTAGGTATTTAAACTTATCAAGCAGTAACACGCAACATCCACAAAGAATGGGCGCTCAATTTGTTGGTTTTTCTGAAGGCTTCGGCGGCACAAAGGACATTACCTTCGAGCACGCTATGCCTAATATATCTTCGTACTTATATCTGTTAGATGCAGCTTTAAACGGAGGGGACTTTAACGCAGCTTACACGGCCGTTATAGCTAATTATAAGCTACTAGCTTTAGATAAAAAATCCGACAAAAAACTTGTAGGTAGATACAAAACTAATATGCCAGTAGGTTGGAACCTAGTTACCGACAATTGGTACGATAGATATTTCAACCCTGAAGTAGCCGCAAATAACGGTGGCATTGATCCTAATTCTATTATAACATTAGACGGCAAGAAATTTGGAGATAGATTTGGCATTAAAAACGATGGAAGTGTTCTAAGCAAAGCTGGTATTAAATTTAGTAAATCCGTTAACGAAAAAGCGCTAAGCGAAGCGAAGAAGAAAATAAACGCTCCTAACGCCAAGGTAGACACTGAAAGACTAAGCAAAGAGTTTAACAATATACTTGAACGTAAAACAGGTGTTGAATCATTTAAAACTTTCTCCAAAGTACAGGCTCAAATGCGCGGTGCAGGTAAAGGTAAATTCAAATTCTTTGTAGCGCCTAATGTTGAAGATTTCCGTGGTTTAGTTAACTATGCTTTTGCTGGTAAAGGAAAGCAAGGCGAGACAGACATGAAATGGCTTGAGGATAACCTAATGACACCGTACGCTAAAGGTGTTGCGGCTATTGATGGTATCCGCCAGCAAATCAAACGCGACTTCAGAACAGCGGTTAAAGCGTTTCCTCAGCAGTACAGATTGCTTAATAAAGAAATTGATAAGTCTGGTTTTACTTACGACCAAGCACTACGCGCTTATTTATGGAAGAAAGCAGGTATTAAAGTTCCTGGTTTATCACAAAAAGATGCGAAGATCCTTGACGATGCCATTAAGGCATTCCCTGAGTTAATAGAATTCGGCGAAGCTATGCTAGTAGTTGCTCGCAGAGACCAATGGATGGAACCAGGCGATTACTGGCAAGCTGGTACATTGTTATCGGATCTTAACAGCATGACCGAGAAGGTTGGGCGTAAAAAGTATTTAGAAGAGTTTATAGCTAATGCTGACGCAATATTTACCGAAGATAACTTAAATAAAATTGAGGCGCTGTACGGCAAGCCACACCGCGAAGCTATCGAAGATGCACTGTACTCTATGAAGAACGGTACAAACCGTAATGCTGGAGGTAACAAGCAGGTGAATGCATGGTTGAATTGGATAAACGGCTCTACAGGGGCAATTATGTTCTTCAACCGTCGTTCAGCATTGTTACAGATGCTATCGTTCACTAACTTTATTAACTGGTCTGATAATAATATATTGAAAGCCGGTGCAGCCTTTGCTAATCAAAAGCAATACTGGGCTGACTGGGCAATGATATTTAACTCGGATAAACTTAAGGAACGTCGTGGTGGACTTAAGCAGGACGTAAGTTCTGATGAGATAGCTAGTGTTGCGAACGCAAGTAAGAACAGCCCTCAAGCTATATTAGCTAAGTTACTACAATTAGGTTTTACACCAACGCAGATTGCTGATAGTATGGCTATTGCAACGGGTGGTGCTACATTCTATCGTAACCGTGTGAACAAGTACGTCAAGGAAGGTAAAACTGTAAAGCAAGCAGAGGAGCAAGCGTTTATAGATTTTGCTAAGAAATCTGATGAAGCACAGCAATCTTCAGACCCATCAATGGTCTCACAAGTCCAAAGAAGCACGTTAGGGCGACTCGTGTTCGCGTTTCAGAACACACCCCTGCAGTATACACGTTTAATGAAAAAGGCTGCCTTAGATTTGGCTAATGGACGTGGAGATTGGAAAGAGAATGTAAGTAAGATTGCATACTACGGCGCAATACAAAACTTTATATTCTCTGCTTTACAAAGTGCATTGTTCGCTATGCTACCAGGGTTTGACGATGATGAAGACGAAACACTAAGCGACGCTGAATTAGAAAAGAAAAACGCTAAGGAGGAACAAAAGATAGCTCGTGTACTTAATAGCATGTTAGATACGCTGCTTAAAGGGTCTGGTGTGTATGGTGCGGTATTCTCTACGGTTAAGAACCTTATTAAAGAATACGAAAAGCAAGAAGAAAAAGGATTCATGGCTGACCATACCTATACTATTCTTGCAGCACTAGGTATATCACCACCAATTGGCTCTAAAGCACGTAAACTTTACAGCGCAATCCAAACAAAGAAATTTGATAGAGACGAGATTGAAGAACGCGGATGGGGAATTACAGCTGATGGAAGATTAAACTTAGGACCTAACTGGTCAATACTAGGCAATGTTTTATCTGCGGCAGTAAACGTACCGCTAGACCGTGTTGTTGATGAGCTAACATCTGTGTCAGAAGCTTTTGATACTCGTAACAAAATGTGGCAGCGTATAGCATTAGGCTTGGGCTGGAAAACGTGGGACGTTGGCGCTATTGATGAAGAGGGCGAAGCAATTAAAGAAGCTGCTAAGAAAAAACGCAAGGAAGCTGGAGTTGAAAAAGCTAAGGAAACAAGAAAGAAAACTCAGCAAAAGAAAAAGGGGGACGCTAAAGACGTTTCAGATTTTTAATTATGAAATTATCAAAACATTTATCAATAAAAGAGGTTACTAAATCAAGCACAGCCACAAGGTTGGGTATTGATAATACACCTACGGTTTCACATTTAATAGCATTAAAAGAGGTGGCTGAGAATATATTTGAACCACTTAGGTTGCACTTTGGTGTGCCTATTGGTGTTTCATCTGGCTACCGCTCTAAAGCGCTTAACGAAGCTATTGGTGGGAGTAAACGTTCGCAGCACAGTCACGGCCAGGCTCTTGATCTTGACGCTGATATCTACGGTAAAATAACCAATGCCGACATATTTAATAGAATCAAAAACCATTTAGACTTCGACCAACTTATCTGGGAATTTGGAGATGACGCTACACCTGCTTGGGTACATGTATCTTACGTTTCAGACGGCTCAAACCGCGGGGAAATTTTAAAAGCCTACTCTGAGGGTGGCAGAACTAAGTATAAACATATTTAAAATGAATGAAAGCGACGTTAAATTGGTTTTATTAAACACAACGGCAATGACTATTAGTATGGCGCAAGTTGAGACTATACTAAAGCTAATGTTATTATTGATATCAATCGGTTACACAGCACAGCGCTGGTATTTTTTAAGAAAAGAAAAACAAAATAAATAAACAACATGTACAAACAAAGCCCTAAGTCTCCAATGCTAAAGGCATTGAAGGGTAATCAAGGAAAATTACCACAGCAATTACAGGATGCGATTAAAGCTGCACCAGAGTCTCCAGCTAAGCAAACTACAGCCAATGAGTTCGCTTATGAAAAGTCTTTAAAAGACAAAGAGATGGGTAAAAGCACGAAAGTAGTAGACAAATTTACATCAGCCCTTGAAGCACCGTTTAGTGATAAAACATACAGCGAGCTAAAGAAAGAAAAGCGCGCTAAGCAGAAAGCTAAATATAACGCTAAGAAGTAATGGCGTTTAAGATGTCATCACCCTTTAAGCTTAAAGACGCATGTTACCATAAGGTAAAAGCACAATACGACGTGTTCCCATCGGCATACGCATCAGGTGCTATTGCAAAATGCAGGAAGAATAAAGGCAAGAAGTAATGTATAAACAAAACTCACCATTTAAAAAAGTCAGAAAGACTAAAGAAGGTTTAGCTCTTAAACGTTGGTTTAAAGAAGAGTGGGAAACGCCTAGCGGAAGTAAGGACTACAGTGACGGTGATGTTGTGTTCAGGCCTACAAAGAAGGTCAGTAAAGACACTCCTAAAACTTACGGTGAGCTTAGCCCTTCCGATATAGCAGCAGGTAGAAATGAAAAGAAAACTAAAGGTAGAGTATCGAAATACGATAGATCAGAACTAAATAAAAACAAAAAGAAAAAATGAAAAAAGGAATTGGACCGCAGGGCTTAGGCGCATCTAAATCACCAGCGAAAATGTATGGAGCTGAGTCTCCAGCGAAGCAAATAAGAGTAAACCCGTCTAGCGATAGTATTAAATCAAAGCATAAAAAAGGTGTTGCGCAAGATACTAAAAACACAAGAGCTTTAAACGATAACTTAAATGCTGCGCGTGCGGATTATCAAGCAAATCGCAATCCGCAAACTAAAGCGGCTTTACAAGAAGCTAAGGATATGAAAAAAGGTGGTAGCACTTTTTCCACTAAAGGGCGCGTGACTGGCCGCAAGCTAGGGGAAAATTACCCAGCGTAAAATTTTAATAAACAAATAAAAAAGGGGACCCAATTACGGATCCCCTTTATTTTTTTAACCATCACAAGCAATGCAATCATCCATCGCAGCTGCAGCTAAATCGCCGCGCAGCACTGATTCCGTCCTTGTGTAATACAAGGTTTTAACACCTTGCTTCCAAGCTTCCATATGGACTTTGTTAATCCATTTTGGTGTAGCCTCAGAAGGGAAAGCTAAATTTAAACTAACCGATTGGTCAATGTACTGCTGCCGTATTCCAGCTTGCCTTACTAATTCCAGTTGGTTAATTTCTTTAAACGTTTTAAACACGTTCTTAACTGGCTCGTCCCAGTCACCCATTAACACATCATTGAGTTCTTCAATGTTCTGCACTGAGCCACCATCAGCTAAAATCTGATTCCAAATCTTCTCAGTGTTCAATTCATTATCTTCTAATACAGCTTCGAGAACAGGGTTTCTGCGTATGAAAGTGCCTTTAGCGCTTTGTTCTGTAAATACGTTAGCGGCCCACGGCTCAATACCTGGAGAAACATTCCCAGATAGTTTACTATTACTAACGGTAGGAGCGATAGCGCGCAGATGAGTATTACGCATCCCAGTACCAACGCACCAAAGAGGCTCTCCATAAACGTCCGCAAGATCACGAGATGCTCTTTCACTTTCGATTTTAATTTGGCTGAATATTTTTCTTGTTTCATACTGTGCTGATAATCCTTCAAAAGGAATTCCTTTGTTTTGTAAATATGTATGCCAACCTAAGACGCCAAGACCTAGTGGTCTGCCCTTAACTGCTGAACGAATTGCATTTTCAAATCCGCGTAAGCCTTTAGCTCTTTGGATAAACTCTTCCATAACGCCGTCTAAGAACCATGTAGCATGGTAAATAAGGTCCGTGTCTTTCCATTCTTCATACTTAGAAAGGTTGAGCGAGCTCAAACAACATACAAATGAATGTGATTCATCTGTGTGCAATGTAATCTCACTACAAATGTTTGTCATATGTACCTTTAAACCATTTGACTTATATGCTTCTGGATTGTTCTTGTTAACGTTTCCTTTAAACATAATGTACGGCTCTCCAGTTGCTTTTCGCTTTCTAAGAAGTTTACTCCATCGATTCCTTGCTTCCTTATCGCCTTGTTCAAGTCGTCGCATAAACTTATCACCAACAACTGCGCACTGATGGAGATTAAGCGATTGTCTGTTAACATCGCCCTTCGGTTCTCTGATCTCCAGCCACTCTTCAAAATCTGGGTGCTCAATGTTGATATTAACTGAGGCTGCTCCTCTTCTAACAGCTCCTTGATTAGTTGCAAGGATTGTTGAGTCATAGATTTTGCAAAAAGGTACGACTCCGTCTGATGTTCCATTTCCTGTTATTTTAGCTCCGGCGGGTCTTATCATATTAATGCCAACGCCTACACCACCGCCGTGTTTCGCTAACATCATCATTTCTAGGTTCTTAGCACCAATGTCCTGAATACTATCAGCAACATCGATACCAAAACAACTAATAGGCAAGCCTCTGTCTGTGCCAGTATTTGACAACACAGGTGAAGCTAAGTTTAACCAGCCTTTCCAAATGTAATCAAAGAATACCTCAGCCAGCTCAGGCTTGTACAAACGTCTCGCAACTGTTTTAGCTACACGCTCGTAAGCATCTTTAGGGGACTCGCCTTGCAGCAAGTAACCCCCAATGATTGTTTTTCTATATACGTCAGTGTCGCCCCATTCCGGGTAGTCAACACCTTTAATCCAATTTTCGTTCCACATATTTTTAGTATTAATCATCCCATAAATCCTCAAAGTCTTCGCCTTCATTGGCTTTAGAATAGTCTGTTGATCTGATTGCAAAGAAATCAGTGTGCGTTACGCCACCTGTAAGATGGTAAAACCAATTTAATTTTTTGGCGGATCCTTCAACATAAGGGAAATAATTGCCAAGGTCAATATAACCAAGCTCAACAAGCTTTTCATTTGTTCTTTTTTTAATAAAATTCTTTAAATCTTCAGCGGCTATGCCTTCAATATCAC
>Ga0209199_1002851_pt1 | contig 17818 bp, 14 predicted proteins | sample COGITO_mtgs_1105_7_FD_184805 | JGI IMG/M metagenome (GOLD analysis project Ga0209199, IMG submission 184805) | Pelagic marine microbial communities from North Sea - COGITO_mtgs_110523 (SPAdes) (version 2) | ecosystem: Environmental > Aquatic > Marine > Epipelagic ...
CATGAAAAACGCAGACCGCATAGAGCCATCAATCATGCGCGGCAGAAACCGCTGCTTGAGCTCGGGCGACGCGACCTTGCCCAGAAGGAACATGTTTCCTTCGTCCGGCGCACAGGTGTGGCAGGCCAAAGGCCCCAGCGGCGACAGGCCAGAGCGGATCAGCACGGCGGCGGTCTCGCGTTGGGTCAGGTGGCCACCTTCCTCAAGGATATGCGGCGTCATCACACCGGCGGACCGCGCCAGCACCTTGAGTTCATTGCCAAGATCATCCGACGGTCCATGCGCCCCGCAGCGTGGATCGCCCTCAAACGGGACGACCTGAGTGCGCACAAAATCCTCGACCTTGTCCGCGATATCGAGTGCGCGTTGCGAAATGCCGTGGCGTTCCAACTGGCTGTTCATGTCTCAGGTTTCCTTTGGGGCTGGGGGCGGTGCGCTGTCAAAGCCAAGCTTTTGTTTGATCTGTCGTTTCAATATCTTGCCATTGGCGTTGCGCGGCAAAAGCGTATCGCGCAGGGTATAGCTTTCGGGGCATTGGTAATCGGCCAATTGGCTGGCGCAGTGATCCTTGAGGGTTTGCGTCGCCACGCTATCCGGCGCGATACAAAGCACCGCATGCACCCTTTCGCCCAGAATGGGGCAAGGCTTGGCGACCACTGCGGCCTCGATCACGCCTGACACGGCTGTGAGCACGCTTTCAACTTCGGCGGTGAAAATCTTGTGTCCGCCGCGATTGACCATGTCCTTTTTGCGGTCAAGCACATGTACGAACCCTTCGGCGTCGATTGACCCGATGTCGCCGGATTTCCAGAACCCTGCCGTGAATTCACGGGCGTCGGCATCGGGGTTACGCCAGTAACCGGGCACAACCATCGCACCGCGTATCCACAGCTCTCCTGTCTCACCCCGTTGCACTTCGCGGGATGCGTCATCCATCACATGTATCTCCGCCCCCGGCACCGGACGGCCCACGGACAGGCGGCGTATCGCGGTCTGGTCAGAGGGCATGATTGTGGCGGGGGACGTGGTTTCGGTGGCACCGTAGGCGTTCATCAGGCCAAGACCAGGCAGGGCGCTGCCCAACCGTTCAATCGTAGCGGCGGGCATCGGGGCACCGCCATAACCGCCAACCCGCCATGCGGACAGATCATAATCCTCCAGTTTGGCCTGATGCAGGCACAGATTATACATCGTGGGCACCATAAGAGTGTAGGTCATGCCATGCTCTGCGGCGCAGGCAAGGAAATTCACCGCCTTGAACGCGCGCATCACGACAATGCAACCCGCACAACGGACCATCGTGTGTATCCCCGCGACCAATCCGGTCACATGGTTCATCGGGACCACAACGATGGTACTGTCCGTTGGTCCCAGCGCCATGGTCTGCATGAAATTCGTGGCGGAATGGACGATACCAAGGCCGGTCAGCATCGCGCCCTTTGGTGTGCCTGTAGTGCCGGAGGTATAGAGGATCGTCGCTGGCGCATCTTCGTCCGTCTGCGCGGGATCTGTGGCGGGCGCGTGCTGCAACAGCGTTTCATAGGCGTCGAAACCCACAGCCTCACCCACCGAAAACTGTGCAGTCAGGGTTATGGTGTCATCGGGCAGTGGAACCAGTTCGCAAAACTCGGCATCGACGATCAGCGCCATTGCTTCTGAGTTCAGCAATGCATGGCGGATGCCCGGCATCTGGTCACGGGTGTTCAAAGGCACAGTAACGGCACCCAAAAAGGCCGCCGCATAGGTGACAACTACGAACGGCACGCCATTGCCGAGCAGCATCGCAACACGGTCGCCGCGTCCCACGCCGCGCGCTGCAAGTCCTGCCGCCACTTGGCGCACTTGGGTATCCAGCTCAGCGTAGGTTAGGCGCGTATCATCACAGATCAGGGCTGTGTTGTCGGGGTAGTGGGCAACGGCCTCGTGTAATAGCTCATACACATTGGGTGGACGGTCCGCATAGCAGGCGATGACGCGATCACCGTAGTGATGTTCGTACCGCAACGGATTGGTGGCATTGCTGTCAGGCATCGGCGCTCCTGCGTTCAAAGTGGACCATCACAGGTCGTGACCCAATTCAACTAGCTTGCCTGCAACACCTGCAATCGGCGCATCCAGCGGTAGACCAGCAAGGACATAGCCACGTTTGAAATCATCGATATGGCGGCGCATCCAGTCGCGCGCACCTTCAGGATCGCGGTTGCGGATCGCCTCGATCACATGGCTGTGCGCCACTACTTGGCGCGACATGGCTTGGGGCACTTCGGGGATCAGCGCGTCAATCCCGCTGAAGATCAAAAAGCCGATGGGTTCGCGGGCCAGTTGCAATACGCGGTTTTTGCCCGCCTCGGCAATGCGGGAATGAAAGGCAGTATCAATCTCGGCAGACGCGTGCCCTTCACCTTCGACCGCCACCAGTGCTGCGTGAATTGCGTCCAATGCGGCCAGATCATTGTCGTCTGCGTGGCGTGCTGCAAGCTCGGCAGCCAGCGGTTCGGTTTCCATCACCACATTCCACAGCTCGCTAAAGCTGACTTCCAGCATGCTGAGGGCACGGGTCTGGCGCGACGCCAATTCGGCCATGCGCGGGATGCTGACCACCATCTTGCGCGGTGATACTCGGCGTACAAAGCCTTCGCATTCCAACCGCCTGATGCCTTCACGCACGGTTGATCTGTTGACGGCAAACATGCTCGCCATCTCGACTTCACCCGGCAGTTGGTCGCCGGGTCTCATGGAGCCTGTCAGAATTTGTGCCTCGATTTCACGAGATACTAGTTCATACGCATGCTCCACGCGCAGGGGTTTTGCTTTGAGCGCCATATCGGTCCTAGTGCCTTTGTGCCGTTTCCAAAAAGGGTGGACAGAGTTAGTTCACACCTGAGGTTCTTGCGGTCAGGCTTGTTGTTCTTTGAGGCTGGGGTCAATCACATTTACCTTGATGATCTCGCCACGCTCGATCACGCTTTCGCGTTGCAGTAGATCGACGGAATGGCTCAGTTCGGATTGCGCGATCAACACAGACAGGCCTTCGCCCTTCAATGATGTAATCACATCCGAAATCCGCATGGCCAAGGCCGGGGCGACTCCTTCAAAAGGTTCATCGAGCAGCAGCAATTGTTTTCCCGCAATCAACGCACGGCCCAAGGCCACCATCTTTTGCTGTCCTCCTGACAGCAGTAACGCCTTGCGTGTCGACATCTGGGTTAGTTCAGGCATCAGGTCATAAACAAAGGCCAGCCCCTTGGGCCCGTCGATGGCATCATTTACCCACGCCGGCAGCAGCATGTTTTCCTCAACTGTCAGATCGGGGATCAGGCGGCGGTCCTCGGGCATATATCCAAAGCCAAGCTGCGCGCGGTCGCGAGGCTCCATGACAGAGATATCCTCGCCTTGCCAGCTGACTTTGCCTGCCGACAGTTTGGCCAGACCAGTTATGGTCCGCATTACGGTGGTTTTGCCCGCACCATTGCGACCAACCAACCCCATGCGTTCACCGGATTTAACCTCAAGGCTGACACCGCGCAAAATGGGGGCGGCCTGAATAGCGACTTCGGCATTTTCCAGTTTCAGTGTCATGCTGGTGCCCCCGTGACATAGCGTTGCACTTCGGCGTCAGACAGCACCACATCGGGCGTGTCATCTGCAATGATCTGGCCGTCATAAAACGCCAGCACCCGTTCGGAGTAGCGGTTCACGATATCCATGTCATGTTCCACAAAGATCACCGTTACCCCTTCATCGCGCAGGGCGTTGATAACCAGATCCATGATTGGAAATTTCTCGTCCGCCGCCACGCCGGATGTCGGTTCGTCCAGCAGCATAATCTGCGTTTCGCCCGCCATGGCCATCGCGATATCCAGCAGTTTTTTCACGCCGCCCGATAGCTCAGGGATCAGGCGGTTGCGGTGCTCGGCGATGTTGAACCGTTCAAGAGTGGCCATCGCGCGGTCACGGGCCTGCGCGTCATCGCTGCGGCGCAGGAACGACGGGCGGGTTTGCCCGTGAATGGCACCTGCTACGAGCATGTTTTCCTCTACCGTCAACTCGTTGCACAGCTGTGCAATCTGGAAAGAGCGGTGGATGCCCAGCCGTGTGATCTGGCGCGGGGGTAGGCCAGCAATGTTGCGCCCGCCAAAGTTGATCGTCCCCGCATCAGGCTTGATATAGCCGGTGACCATGTTCACAAACGTGGTTTTGCCCGCACCATTCGTACCGATCAACGAATAGATAGAGCCTTGCGGCACCGATACCGAAATATCTTTGGCCGCTGTTACCGCACCAAAGGTTTTTTGGACGTCGCGTACTTCTAAAACGCCGCTGCTCATGTGTCTTGTCCTTTGCGGCGGCTGACCAGCGAGCCGAGGCCACTGGGTAGGGCGACGATAACAATGAGCAAAAAGATACCCAGCGCCAATTGCCATGTGTTGGGAAAGTAGAGATTGGAAAACGACCGCACCAGTTCCAGAATGATCGCCGCGACAAAGACGGAAGGTACCGACAGATAGCCCGCCAGAATGGCCACAAACACAAATTCGCCCGATGTCGTCCAAAAGGCAAATTCGGGGTCTACATGCCCCAAGGCCAGCACAGCAATCGTGCCGCCGATGCCGCCCAAAAGCGCGCCAAAGACATAGTTAAAGGCCATGATATTGCGCACGGAGGCACCCAGATATTCGACCCGCAATTCATTGTCGCGGGTGGCCAGCGTGATCAGCCCTTGTTCGCTGTCAAAATACACCCGCATCAAAGCGCCCGAAATCACGACGATGGTGACCACATAAAGGTAGAGCGCGGTTTGTAGGGGGCGACCTTCGGGGGCCCAGCCCAGAAACGTCGGCGCCCCGATGTTCAGCCCGTCCGTGCCGCCGATAAAGCTCATCTTGGACAGCGATCCATAGAGCACCATCGATAGCGCGAGGGACAACATCGCGAAGAAGATGCCGCGATAACTTGACAAAAGGGGGCCAAATATCATCCCGACCACCAGACAGACCGCCGCACTGAGCAAGGTCAGCAAGAAGATGTCAGAGACGCCCAGAAAATTCGCGGCCAATGTCGCGGTGTAGGCACCAAGGCAATAGTAGAGCCCTTGGCCGAATGACACTACGCCACCGCGCATCATGCCGACGATGCCCAAACAGACAAGCCCCTTGGCCAGCGCCATGGCAAACAGGAACATCGCCCAATCGGGCAGCACAATCGCACCCGCCGCCAACACAACAAAGCCGATAGCGGCATAGGTAAAGATTGAAAACCGCATCATATTTTCCTCGCCTGTGTTTTGGCAAATAACCCTTCGGGACGAAACACCAGCACGATGGCCATCACGAAGTAGATGATGAACAGTTCAGCCTCGGGCAGTAGATGCACGGATGCGGCACGGCTAATGCCAACCATCAACGCACCAATCGCGGCACCGGGAACCGATCCCAGCCCGCCAATGATCACAACCGCAAAAGCGACGATGACCACATTTACCCCCAGACCCGGCGTGACCGAGATCATCGGCGCGGTCAGCGCCCCGCCAAGGGCGGCAAGGAACGCGCCCGCCATAAATGCCCCCAGATAGATGCGTTTGACGTTCACACCCATGGTCTGGCTGATTTCGGCGTCATGGATCACGGCCAGAACCACCTTGCCGGTCTGGGTGCGGTTCAGGGTCAGCCAGACGGCCAACCCCACGATAATTGCCGCCGCGATCACCGCGAAATCATAGCCGACATAGAATAGCGATCCCATCTCAACCGTGCCCAGTAGGGTATAGGGCTCGTAGACGAAATAGGGGTTCACGCCCCAGATCAGCTTCATAACGTCTTCAAGGATCAGGAAGACCGCATAGGTCACCAGCACGTTCAGCACTTCGTCGCGCCCGTAAAAGTAGCGCAACAGCCCCCGCTCGAGCAGGGGGCCCAGAACAACGGCGACCAGCACAGCTGCAAGGATCATTGCGATGTAGCTACCGTAGGGAAAAGCGTCGCCGCCGGCGGCGAAATAGGCCCCGACCAGTGATGCAGAGGCATAAGCGCCAATCGCATAAAGGCTGCCATGTGCGATGTTGAGAATATTCAGAACGCCGAAAACCAGCGTCAGGCCGACAGAGACGATAAACAGCCAGCCAGCATAGATTAGGCCATCAACAAGGATGGTGGCAACAAGGTCCATAAGTCAAATGTCCAAGCGATGGGAGTGAGAAAGGGGCCCGTCCCCCAGCGGCGACGGGCCAGTTTGGCGTCAGGTGTCAATCACACTGAGCGCCAGGGAAACCCTGAGCCAACCAGTCAGCAGACTTCATGCCTTCTGGCGGGTTCACGCAGCGGGCGTTGTAGTATTCAACATCCACCAGTTCCATCTTGCCAGTCTCGGTGTTCCACTTGGTGGTACCGATGGCATTGGGCTGGATTGCCTGATGACCGCCAGCCAAGGCCATTTCGATCCGGCCAGAGGGCGCATCCCACGCAAGACCTTTCATCGCCGCCGCCAGCTGTTCATCGGTCGGCTTGGTGCCACCATTGTCAGCCATCGCCTTTTCCACGGCAGTTTTCAGACCAAAGATCGCCTGCCACATGCGGAAGGGGGCTTGAACCGGAAAAGTGTCGAATTCAGCCTCATAGGCGGTCCACATCGTGTCGGTCAGCTCTTTCAGCTCCCCGCCGCGTGCATTCGCCGCCAATCCGTTGACACCGCGTGCGCCAAGGAAAATGCCATCGGGCATCTTGTTGCCCAGTTGCGGGATCACGTGATCGCCCGCCGCCAGCACCAGTTGCGAGCGTTTGTGCAAGCCGCGTGCCGTTGCCTGAATAAGGAAACCCTGCAAGTCACCGCCCCAGTTTGAGGAATGAACCAAAGCTGGCTTCTCGCGCAGCAGCGCCGAGATTTCGGTGCCATACTGGCCCGCGCCGAATTTCGGGAACAGCGCTGTCTTTTCTTCGGCATCGGGATAAAGCTGGCTCATCGCGCCTTTGAAATCGGCCCAGCTGTCCTGACCCCATGCGTAGTCCTGATTAAGCCCTGCAAAGCTGGGCACATCAAAGTCACGCGATTTCAGATAGCGGGCAAGGCTGACGTTATCCATCGTGGCATGCGCTGCCGTGCGGAACACATATTCAAAGCTGTTGTCCTCGAACACGCGCGGTGTGCCGCAGTCATAAAGGATCGTAAACGCTTTCAACTCGTCCGCGACAGGCGGGATCGCCAGACAATCACCGGACGATACATAGCCCACAACCGCGTCGACTTCTTCGCGCTGCACAAGGTTGCGGAATTCTTGCACCTGCTTGGTCGCACCACCGGCTTCGTCCACAACGACAACTTCGATCTTCATGCCGCCAAAGCCCATGGTATCATAAGGTGCAGGCAATTTGCCGCCCTCGTTCAACATATCCACCAGCAGTTTGCCGCCGTTCCAAGCAGGCACACCAAAGCTCTCTGCTGCTTGTCCCGAAAGGAAGGTGATCACGCCAATCTTGAATGTGTCATCTTGGGCCGCCGCTGGCGTGACAAGGCCTGCCGTCAACGCCAGTGCGCTCAATGCGCCCGCTATTCTTGTCTTTCTCGTCATCATGTTTTCCTCCCAGAAGTGTGAATGAATGTCTGTTGAAACTTAGTAGGGTTATGGTCCTAATTCTTGTTTTGATGGCTTCGACTGTCGGTGCGTCAAATTACCCCTAGTGTCCTATTGTTGGACACTAGGGGTAATTTCGATTCGGTCAAACTGGAATCTATCGCCGCATGGATCGGGATATTCTCAAGGGCACTGTCAGAAGAAACTGACTTGAGCCGGGCAGGGCGGTTTCGTAGCGTCTAAAGATGACAAAATCTGACCCATTTCGCTATTTCAAAACAAGTCATGAGATTATCCGCCTGGCGGTGATGCTGTACGTCCGGTTTCCTCTGTCCCTTCGCAATGTGGAAGATCTGCTCCATGAACGGGGCATTGATGTCAGCCATGAAGCCGTTCGATTTTGGTGGCATCGGTTCGGGCCGATGTTCGCTTCCGAGATCCGTAAACGCCGGATCGAGGGTATGAAATCCAGTCGCTGGCGCTGGCATCTGGACGAGATGTTCGTGAAGATCAACGGGGAACAGCACTATCTCTGGCGGGCCGTCGATCATGAAGGTGAAATCCTGGAAAGCTTCGTCACGAAGGTACGTGATAAGAAGGCTGCGTTGAAATTCTTAAAGAAAGCAATGCGTAAGCACGGCAGCCCTAACGTGATCGTGACGGACGGGCTGGCATCGTATGGCGCGGCTTTGAAGGAGATCGGCGCTGCAGACAGACAGGAAACCGGTCGCTGGTTGAACAACAGAGCCGAGAACTCGCATCTGCCGTTCCGACGACGAGAGCGGGCGATGCTGCGTTTCAGGCGTATGCGAAGTTTGCAGAAATTCGCCTCCGTCCACGCTTCAGTCTACAATCACTTTAATCAGGAACGCAGCCTTTCAACGAGACCAAATTTCAAGCTCAACCGCGCCGCCGCTCTGGCTGAGTGGCGTGGTCTTGGCGCGAGTTAATGGACAGTGTCACTGTTTTTGTAGAGATCGGTTCGAATTGGTCTGACAGCACCGCCACCCACCCCAGTCTCTGTCAGCACAGCCGACAATTCCCTGTTTTATCCCGACTTTCCGGGGCCTTGCGCTGTGCCATCTGCGTGGGAGACACCTGTGATCCAGTCGATCAGGGCTAGATCCCTCGGCCGTCTCTGCGGCCAGCATCACGCGCTTCGGTTAGGCCGGATTTCCCTGCTAACAGGGAATTAACAGGGAAATTTTGCTAAAACAGCCCGATTTGGTCCAAATCACCCGCCAATAACCACCAAATATCAATGCGTTACGAGTGATTTCCCTGCGCAAACTAACAGGGAACTTTTTAACATTTAACAGGGACATTTCCAACGGGAACAGGGAATGAAGGTAGCAGATCAGGGATAGTTAAGATCTTGGCTGAACCCGTAAATCCGCGCCTGCACATCCCAGTCGAGCGGGATCGGTTTGCGGATGATCTTCTCCAGGGTCAGTTCTGGCGGCTGGCTGCCAACGAGGATCGCTTTCTGGATCTTGGGCGAGAGGAAGGCGAGCTGGGCTCGGGTCCGTACATATGATTCAGAGTGGCTGGTTGCGGCGGCGATGTCGCTCAATGATTTTCCGCGGCGCAGGTCGGCGGTCCAGATATGTGCCCGGGCCAGCGCACGCAGCATCGTTTTGTCGGGCGCGGGCTCTGGTTCGCCAGCGACGATCTTTCCCTCGACGCCTCGTCGACGCAGTTCGAAGGGCGCTTGGATTTGCAGCGCGGATGGATCGATCTCGTCAGGTTTCAGGCAAAGTTCATCTGCCAACGCGGCCGCGTTCAGTTCTAGGACTATGCGCCCTTTGGCCAATTGTCCTCCAGCCGTAATGTTTGCGAGAAGCCCAGGCGCACCTTTGCTTAGACGCTGTGCCAGATCCTCGGCCTTGGAGCGGACTGCGTCGCCAATCTGAAGATCTGGCATGATGCAAATTTGGTGACTGCGGGCGAGATCGCTCAGGTGCAGCGCGATGAGGTCCGCAACTGCCTTCTCTAGTGCCACTGCGGGCAAGCGCCAGCCACTTGGATCGGTGCCGCCAGAGATCAGGCGATTGGAGACGTAATACCGCAACCGTCGACCATGGCGCTTGGTATGTGTCGGCGTCAATCTGTCGCCGGTCTCGTCTCGGAGTTTACCGGTAAGTGGCGCAGCCCCAATCTTATTGCGACTACTCACGGAGCCGACCTGCGATCTTGGCCGGGCGCTGGACTCCTGCAACTTGGCCTGAACGCGATCCCAAAGCTCAATGTCAATGATGGCCTCATGCTGCCCGTCCCAGACATTTGTCTTGTGCCTGATCTTCCCGATGTAGATGGGATTGCGGAGCAGCGCGTAGATCTGGCCGCGGGAGAAGGAATTGCCGCCCTGGATCCGGCCTGACTTGAAGTGATGCCGCTTCGACCGCAATCCCATTTGCGTCGTTTTGCGCATGACCTTATTCAGGCAGCCAAGCTGGACGTAGAGGTGGAAGATTGCCGCCACGGTCTTCGCCTCGTTCTGGCTTACCACAAGCCCTCTGGTTTTCGGATCGGGATGCGGATCGTAGCCAAGTGGCGGCACCCCACCCATCCAGAGGCCCTTCTTTTTGGACGCGGCAATCTTATCGCGGATCCGCTCGGCCGTAACTTCTCGTTCGAACTGGGCGAAGGACAAAAGCACATTGAGCGTCAGTCGACCCATCGACGAGGCGGTGTTGAAGGCTTGAGTTACAGAAACGAAGGAGCAGCCTGCGGCGTCAAATCGCTCAACGAGCTTTGCGAAGTCGGCCAGAGAGCGGGTCAGCCGGTCGATCTTGTAGACCACAATCATCTGGATGCGGCCCGCATCAATGTCAGCAAGCAGGCGCTGCATCGCAGGCCGCTCCAGCGTACCGCCGGAGATGCCGCCGTCGTCATAGCGGGTCTTGTCGGGAACCCAGCCTTCATGCCGCTGGCTGGCGATGTAGGCTGCACAGGCCTCGTGTTGGGCGTCGAGCGAGTTGAAGTCCTGATCGAGCCCTTCGTCGGAGGACTTGCGGGTATAGATCGCACATCGGATCCGTGGCTTGGTCATCTTGGTGCCGCGCCCTTCAGCCCGAAGAACCGCGGCCCGGACCACCTGGCACCAGTTATGGCACGGGCGATCGCGGACAGTGATGAATGGCGCTGACCGTTCCAAAGGAACCCACCCTCAACGACATCAACTGCATGGGTTACGCCGTTCCATTCCCGGATGAGCCGTCCGCCCGGTTTGAGCGCCAGGCTTCTGGTCTCAGGCTTCACTGCGTCAGCCCTGCCAAGCTTTTCGATAAAGCTCTTGGATAACCCGCCAAATTGCCGCGCCTGGATTTCAAAGGCGAGGAACCGGCGCAAAAATGGGCTGCTGAGCCGCTTTGGGACTGGAGTGCCAAAGACGTCCGACCAGGCGGTGATCAGAGCTGCCCGGTCCATGACCTCAATGTCTGTGATTGACAGCGTCATCTGGCGCCCTCCGGACCAGCTGTGATGCGGTAAGTGGCTGTGCCACCGGGTTTGGCGGCATCAGTGCGCTCAATGCTGAATCCCGCCTTCCTGAGCCCGCTCAAGGCTGCGCGGACCGAATGGGGCTGCCAGCCCGTGGCCAATTGCAAGGCGGCAAGGTCGGCACCGTTCTTACGGGTCAGCAACCTGCGCAGGATTGCGGCTTTGGTTTCGCGCGGGGGCATTGTTCTGGATGTTGGCATATTTGGTCCTCGGATGTGCCGGGCCAGCGGGATGCTGGCCCTGGTACCGAGGTGAGCCCGGGGCGGGGCCGGGCATGCCATCAGTGACGCTCGTGGCGGGCGGGAAGTCCAGTCTGGAATGAGCAACCTATCGGCTATTCCGACGCTTCCGGGACCTCCACCCCCATCTTCCGCAAAGTGGCGTAAATCTTCATTTTCATTGTTCGTTCATGCTCTTCGTCGGCCTGAAGAGCAGGGCCAACCTCGAGCATGATACGGATCGCTTCGAGCAAAGACGTTTTGTGGCCCTTCAAACCTTTTTTGCAGAGCGCAAGATAAGCAGCTTCAATCCCATCAAGCTTGACTGTCCGACCATCGGGTGTTCGAGCCTCAATCGGCTGAGTCAGGATTTTGGCCGCATCTTGCACCATTTCTGACTTTGACTTTGGTCGCCCCTTGGGATTGCCTGATTGGCCTTTCTTCCAACGTGTGGTTTTAGGAGGAGAGCCAAATCCGATTTTCTGATCCGTCATTTGTCACCCTCCGATCTCGCCACTTTCGCGCCCATACTTTCGAGGAGCTTAAGGATTTTCTCTTTTTTTGCAGCAGGGTCATCGCCATTGGTTTGTGCCAGGCCTGCCTGTTCGATGATGGTGCGTTGTAGCGCGAGGGCCTGTTTGTCGCCCTGCAAGGCCAGTTCACGCAGTTTCCAGATCAAAGCATCGCGGATCGGAATCTTCCGCTCTTCATCCCGGATCCGGACCTTGCGCTTGAGCACCCGCTCCAAAACCGTGTTCAGGTCATCTCGCTTCCGGGGACGGCCGCGCGGATTGCCGGATTTGCCCTTTTGAAACTGCGTGTGTTTTGGCGGATTCATGAAGCCTGTAGTTGGAGTGTCACGATCAGTCATTCTGCCGCCTCCACGGATTGCGGAGCAGTTTCAGCGGCACGATCGATCGCCACATCACCAAAGGTCTGATCTGTGCCGTCAAGCCGTGCGGGCTGGCCAGTGATGGCTTCATAGCGGCGGCAGATGACGTCGCAGTAGAGCGGGTCAAGTTCAATCAGTCGCGCGATGCGGCCAGTGCGCTCGGCGGCCAGAAGCGTCGTGCCGGAGCCGCCAAAGCCATCAAGTACGATTTCGCCACGTTTCGTAACATCTTTGATCGCATCAGCCTGGAGAGCCACCGGCTTGACCGTTGGATGCAGCGCCAGATCTTTCTGATTGGCGCCAAAGCTGTTCACGCCAGGATAATCCCAGACATTGGTGCGATAGCGCCCGGTGTCGCCAAGACCGAATGTGTTGGTATGGGGCGCAGTGCCAACTTTGTAGACGAAGACAAGTTCATGCTGGGAACGGTAGAATGTCCCCATGCCGCCGTTGGATTTCTTCCAAACCACGAGGTTTTTCAGCTCTGAGTAGACTTTGTCACCAGCGGCCTGGAGCTCGGGCATGTGTCGCCAATCCATACAAACAAAGTGGATGGCGCCATCAACGCTGACATTTGCCATCTCGCTAAGTGCGCTTTCAAGAAGGGCGGTAAAGCCAGCTTCATCCATCTCGCCGGACGCCATGGCTAACTCGCGGTGCTGGATTGCGCCAGAGCCGCAAACATGGCCACCAATCTTAACGTTATATGGCGGGTCGGTGAACACCGCGCGGGCGCGATCAGAGTTCATAAGGGCAGCGTAAATGTCCAGGTTCTGCGCATCGCCACAGATCAATCTGTGTTTGCCAAGTACCCAGATATCACCGAGCTTTGTCACTGCGGGGCCCATCTCAATGCCAGAGACATCGTCGTCAGGGTCGGCGTCGTCTGTATCAGGGCCGTCAAGCAGCAGATCCAGTTCAGCAGTTTCAAAGCCTGTGATTTCGAGATCAAAGTCTAGATCCAGCTCGGACAACGCCTGAAATTCAATCGCGAGGATGTCGCGATCCCAGCCGGCAAGCTCGGCCAGGCGATTGTCGGCAATGACGTATGCCCGTCTCTCAGCCTCGCTTAGATGCGCCAGTTCGATCACAGGCACTTCCGTGAGACCGAGCGTTTGCGCCGCAGCCACGCGGCCATGGCCAGCGATGATGCCGTCGGCGGTATCAATCAGGACAGGGTTCATGAATCCGAACAATCGGATCGATGCCGCGATTTGCGCGATCTGTTTGTCGGAATGTGTGCGAGCATTGCCTGCGTAGGGTTGAAGATCATCAACCTTACGATACTCGACTTTGAGCCGAAGCGATTTCGGCAGCTGTGGAGCCAAAGCCCCAGTCTTCGTTACGTTAGCCATATTAGGCCCTCGCTGGTAGCGGTGCATGTCGGACAACCCGACACGTCACACGGAATTCTCAACAGCGCACTAAGACGCTGACCTTTCAGTTGTTTCCGTTACTTCCGTTGATTTGGCCTGCTGAGGCAGGGCCTGTGCCAACGAGTTAGGCACTTGGCAATGTCATGCAAGGAAAAAATTCAAAACATATAAATGGCTTATATAGAATCCTTGATGTTCACACTTTGTTCTTGCGCTGGCGAAGGTGAAAGTGCCATGAGTCCGAATCGGCAAACACCCAGACCAGATCGTGCGCGCCGCAGCAGGTTTAAAGGGCGCGGGTTGCCCGCATCGTAACGCGGTATCGAACCTCTTGCAGCGTGCTTTCTTAACGTGCCAGCCTTTCCCAAGGCAGCGAGGCCCGCGATACAAAATTACATTTGCGCGGCTGGAAAGTCGCGAACAGGCGGTCATCGTATTCTGCATAGGATGCGCGCCATAGTTGCGCTATCGCCCTATAAGCAACGCATGCGTATGGATTTTACGCATTTTTGACGCTGCCGCGCAGGTTCTACGAATATTGACTGTTGTGGAATGGCAGCACTCGTCGTTATTATGTTGTATTTTAACTTACTTATTTATGAGGTAATTGTGCGATCAGCCGATACCCCAAGCGGACTTCCGCGTGGTACAGAGCATGATCTGGAACCAAGCAGCGATGGCACGTGGCACGTCACCGATGGATTTAAACTGTTTACAGCGGAATTTGACCGTGATGGACAAGACCTGCTGTTGCAGGACACATCAGGCGATGTGCTGCGGCTTCCGGGCTACTTTTTGGGCGATGATCCTGCCGACGTTGTTGCGGCTGACGGGGCCAGTCTTTCGGGCCGTGTTGTTGACCGCCTCGCTGGGCCGTTTTTTCCCGGCCAATACGCCCAAGCAGGCGGCACCGCTCAGGCTGACGCCATTGGCCAAGTCGAGACCGTTGATGGCGACGCTTTTGCCGAACGCGCTGACGGCAGCACTGTCCCGCTCGAGATCGGCACGAAGGTATTCCAAGGCGATGTTGTCCGCACAGATATTGGCGTAACGCTTGGCCTGACATTTGCAGACGGGACTATTTTCACGCTCGCGTCCGGGTCACGGATGGTGCTGGATGAACTGATCTATGACCCTGAAAGCACGGAGAACTCGGGTGTTTTTGACTTGGTTCAAGGCGGATTTGTCTTTATCGCAGGCCAAGCAGCGGGCACCGGCGGGATTGAGATCAACACACCCTCTGCTACGATGGGTATCCGCGGCACTACTGTCATGGTCGACATCCAGACCGCTAATGGTGTGGCGACAGTCACGGTTTCATTGAACCCTGACCCCGATGGCGGCACAGGGTCGATCGACCTCTTCGATCTATCCGGCAACCTGATCACAACCATCACAAACACAGACACAAAATGGATCATTCGACCGCCGTTCGCCAATGAACCGCCCATAGAAGTTGAACGCTTCCAATCGGATCTGGACGATGATGCCGTCCTTCTTTCCCAAGCGGTTGCGGCGTTTCAATCGGCTGTCGCACGGGTGGCGCGGGGCGAGACATTCGTATCTTTGGACGAAGTCACCGGCGATCCTACTGAGGGCAATCCCGACCCCGTTCAAGAAGACACTGAACAACGGGATGACAGCGGTACGCCGTTCACGCCGCCGCCTTTGGACGATACAGATGGCGGCACAGATGGCGATGGCGCCGGGTCTGGAAATTCCGACCTAGACGGCACCGATGAACAATTGCCCGATAACAATGGCGCCGCGCCACCAGCAGACGAAGAGACGCTTTTGGACGTCAGCCCCGGCGGCACCGAAATTGCGTCCAACGGCAATGGCGCACCAGAAATCGGGACCGCGCCAATTCGTTCGGTCGAAGACACGCCCATCTCTGGACGCTTGCCTGTAAGCGACCGCGATGGCGACCCTTTTCAGGTTGCGCTGGTGCGCGGTGCAGAAAACGGACAGGTGGTTCTAAGCGCAGATGGGGTTTACACCTACACGCCGAACGCGAACTTTGAAGGCACCGACAGCTTTATCGTCACGGCACAGGATTCCGAAGGTGGCATTTCCCAAAGCGAGATCACTGTTGTCGTAGATGCGGTCAACGACAGTCCGGTTGTCGATTTCCCGAGCGCTGCGGCGAGCGCGTTTGAGATAGGCCTGAACACAGGCACCGATGTTGGCGGGCGTGCAACCGGTCGGGTCACCTACAAGGATGTGGATGAGGCCGATGCCCCCGGCACTTGGACCGTTGCATCGTCTGCGCAGAACACCACCGCGCTGGGCGCAATCTCGATCAATGCGCTGACGGGCGAATGGACCTATGATCTTGATCAGGTTGCAGCCGATGCTCTGGCACAAGACGAGAACGTCATCGAGAACTTTGTCGCCACTGTCACCGATAGCGCAGGTGCAGCAGATACCACCAGCATCGCCATCACGATCACCGGCAGCAACGATGGCCCGGTCATTACCTCGGACGCCGTGCAGGGGGCGCTGAGCGAAGGTATCACCGGTATCAACACCTTGGAGACTGAAAGTCCGACACCGCTTGCCGTGCAAAGCGCAGACCAAGAAACGGCTGGCAGTATTACGGGTGAATTGACGTTTCTTGACGTGGATCAGGGCGATAACCGGGGCCAATGGTCAGTCGCGGCAGACGGTGGCAACACGACAGTCCTTGGTGAGCTCACGATTGATGCGGCAACCGGCGTCTGGGTCTATACGCTGGATGAACGCGCCGCCGACGTTTTGGGCAACGATGACATCGTGACAGAGACATTTGTCGCGACCGTTACTGATGAATATGGCGCCACGGCCAGTCAGCAGATCGCTGTCACAATCACCGGCTTTAACGATGCGCCAACCATCGCGTTTTCAATCGCGGACATTGAGGCAACCGTATTTGAAGAAGGTTTTGACGCCGCCGCCACAGACAGTGGTGTAGAGGCATTTCGCGTTGCGGCGGCCAACGGCACAGAGGCGAATGCGACGGGCACCCTGCGTTATACCGACCCTGACGCACAGCCGGGCGATACTGCAACATGGACTGTCACACCGGATGGCGCCAGCCTTGGCAGCATGAGCATTGATGCCCAGACGGGGCAATGGCACTACTTTCTGGACCAAGACGCTGCCCAAAGCCTGCGCGAAGGCGAAGAAATTACTGAGACCTTTACCGCACGGATTACGGATAACTTGGGTGCTGCCTCAGAGCAGACCATCACAATATCCGTTTTCGGCGCGAACGATGCGTCACAGATCATCGCTTCAGCCCAAGACCTTTCGGGGGCAGTGGCAGACGGGGGCATCAGCACAGCCGGAGGAACCCTGACGTTCCTTGATCCCGATGCGGCCCCCGGCGATGTGGCGACATGGTCTGTTACTCCTGATGGCCCCTCAAGAGGCAGCATGACAATTGATCCGGTGACGGGCGAATGGCTCTATACCTTGGACCAAACCCTTGCCGATACGCTGGCGCAGGGCGCTCAGGCAGATGAACTATTTACAGCGGTCGTAACGGACGCTCTTGGTGCGACCGCGCAGCAAACCATCACGTTAACGCTGACAGGCGAGAATGACGCACCGGTCATCACGCAGGCCCAGATCACGGGCAGCGTTAAAGAAGCCAACGGTTTGGACGCGGGTATCCCAAGCGCCCAAGGCGATATGGTTGCAACTGATCCAGACGTTGACGGGGCAAACTTGGTCTGGACGATTACGCCCGATACCACCAACCCAACAACGCTGGGCGCGATGATAATCGACCCCAATAGCGGCTCATGGACCTACACCATTGATCAGGCGGCAGCCCAATCCCTGACGGCCGGCGAAAGCGTGATCGAGCGGTTTGTTGCAACGGTGTCCGACCCGTTCGGCGGTACAGATGCCCGTACAATTGATATTTCAATCACAGGCACGGACGACGCGCCGGTTGCGGAGGATGCGAGCGGGACGGCGGTCGAGAACGGCGCGGTTGTGTCGGGTTCTGTGAGCGCGACAGATGTGGACAGCGCCCCGATTGCTTATGCGGTTGTGGGCACGGCGCCTGCGGGTCTGACGTTCAACCCGGACGGCAGCTACAGCTTTGATCCGGGCAATGCGGCCTATGACGCGCTGGCGCAGGACGCGACGACGGTGGTGACCGTGACGTTCAGCGCCACAGCGGACGGACAGTCCGACACCGGCACGCTGAGCCTCACGGTGACGGGGACGAACGACGGGCCGGTTGCGTCTGGTGTGACGGCGTCCGGCCCCGAGG
>Ga0209199_1002852_pt1 | contig 17803 bp, 15 predicted proteins | sample COGITO_mtgs_1105_7_FD_184805 | JGI IMG/M metagenome (GOLD analysis project Ga0209199, IMG submission 184805) | Pelagic marine microbial communities from North Sea - COGITO_mtgs_110523 (SPAdes) (version 2) | ecosystem: Environmental > Aquatic > Marine > Epipelagic ...
GAAACAAATAATGAAAAAAGAAATGAATACTTCCTTAGATTTAATGATGTTGATGACAGAGTAAAATCAAAAGATGTTCGCCAAAAACATTTTAGAAATTATATCTTATTTGACAAATTAAATCCAAATCAAAAAGCAAATTATATTAAATCATTGACAGGATTACATAACTTACAATACAAAATAACAGAAGATATTGAAATTAATGATTACATTAGAAAAATTAAAGTTGATGTGTAAAAAAATTAAACAAATAACTCCTCATTAAAAATTAAAAACCTCGCACATCTCTCAATCATAACAACATTAACGGCATTTCCAAATTGTTTATAAGCAATTTTATCATTTTCATTTATTTCAAATAATTCAGGAAATGATTGTAATCTCGCACATTCCCTTGGAGTTAATTGCCTTGATTTCGGTCCATACACTGGTATCATACTCGTCATAGCAACTAATGTAGGTGAATAATTTATATTTTTTACACGAATTCCTGACCCACGCGGACTCCACAGCACTTCTTTCATTGTTAATTTCTCATCACCCGCTTGCCATTCAAATTTCCTCAAAGCACCCTTCCATAAACTCTTATTCCTTGATGTATTTAACCATCCTTGTAAAATACTCAAATTATCATTATAAAAATCCCTATTCTTATCTATCACTTTCTTATACTTCTCATAAAATGCCTTCTGTTTCTCTTTAACAATCTTTTCATTCTCCTCATCACTCTTCTTCTTATCATATTTAGTTACATTTGTTCCTTCCCCATCACTATCCCACCAATCAGTCCATATAGGATATTTTGGAACATCTACACCATTACTATACAATATCTCCAAAAATTCATTCCATACTTCCTCAACAACTTTCATTTTTTCACTTAATTTATACTTTTCATCTACATCACCTTCTTCTATAATATCCTTTAAGGAAGTTTCTTTTACATTTTTCTTTGAAATATCTGGTAAAATAGGTAATTCACCTAAATCCTTTCGCTTACATAAAATAACAACACGCTCACGTGATTGCGGAATTCCAAAATACAATGTATTCAATATAACTGGTTTACAATATGTATAATAACCTAATTTATCAATCTCTTCACTTATAACCTTCCAAGTATTCCCATTATCATGTGTCGATAAATTCCTTACATTCTCAAAAAATATATACTTAGGTTTATGATGCTTAACAATCTTACATATATCGAAAAATATATTTCCACGATTATCATCAAAACCTTTTCGAGAGCCCGCTTTTGAAAAAGGTTGGCAAGGAAATCCAGCACACAAAACATCAAAATGAGGAATTGTTTCAACCTTTATATCCTTCAAATCCCCTTTTGGCTTTAATCCATAATTTTTCTCATAAGTTTCTCGGCAATCTTTGTTTATATCACTTGCTAATACACACCCCATTCCAAGTTTTTCTAATGCTTGATGGAAACCACCAATACCACAACATAAATCAATAAATTTCATATTATTATAATCCAATAATATCAAAATTTTAAATTAAAAATAAACATTTTTTTTATTTTTTTGAAAAAATAATTAAAGTCTCTTACTTTTTCTTTTCAAATAGAGCAAATCTTCATCTATATTATTACATAAAAGAAATATAAAAAGATTTCAACATAACAATTCAATTATCATAATGATCGAAATAGAAATTCCAGAAAATACTGAATTACAAAACCTTGGTACAGAAATGTTTTCCTCTGGTTATAACAATATTGATATTTGCGCTTATAATTACGCATATATTCAAGAAGTTGATGAAAACTTTAATGTTTTCCTTGATGATCTAATAAGCACATTCGAAAGTTTATTCGGTTTTGCTTCAACTCTCGGTGCTTTCCAATTTGTTGGAATTATTTTTGAAAAATCAGTTGTAGAAGAATCAAGTGATATTGTTAAAGTCTCTTACTTTTTCTTAGCCATTGGTTTCCTTTTCTCTATTTTAGGTGCTTTAACAGTTTTTGTATCGGGATTATTTGTAAGGACATTACGCCATGAAAGGAAAGAATTCGCTTTGGTTGCCTTGAATAAATATTCAAAACTTTTCTATTTTGGTTACATCGCTCTATTCATAAATTCCGCTGCATTCTTAGTCCCTATCAATATACTTATACATGAATTATTGGAAATATATTATGCGATTATTGTAAATGTTTTCTCTGTTTTAATCTTGTTATTTAGCGTTATTTTCTATGGAGTTGTAATGCATAGGAAACAGATTTTTAATTATAATCAAAGGATTTATAAAAGGAGAATTTATGAATTAGATAATACTTAATTTTTTTGTTTCTTCTTTCTTTTCCGGTGTTCCATCCATCTTTTCGAACCAACTTGAATTCTTATAAATATTAGGTTTAACTTGTTCTCTTTCATTACAAGCATTTATTAAACCTTTTCTCTTATTCTTCAATAATAAACATACTTTATTAAATTTCTTATGTCTATTATCTGGTTTCTTATATTTATCAACACCTACTCCTCCTCCTCTCTGTTCTTTTACTCCAAATAAATATTCGTCAGACTGAGTTCTATAATGATTTAATTGTAAAAAATTATTGTGTGAATTAAATAATTCCCATGTTTTAACCCTTCTTCCAAAAAACATTTCATGTATCCTTATCGATTTCAAAAATCTTGTTTTCCCAATACATTTAATTCCTGCTGAACTCGTTGGATCTATCTTCTCTTTATGAGTTATAACATTATTCTCTATAACACTTTTAGGTTGCTCCTCACATCTATGACTAAATAATTTCCATTTAACTCTTATATAATCATATTTATTCAAATATTTATTAAGTAACTCTTTAATCCCCATTTTAGGATATGGATTGAAAATGAATTCGTCAATATCTATCTGTATTATCCATTTATTCTCTCTCTTAATCATTCCTAAAAAATTATCATAATCTTTCTGTTGTCGTGATTTAGATTTCAATAATTTAACTTTTCCCCTTTTAACATAATCAAGTAACCAAGAATTTTCTTTCAAAAAATCATCGTCTGAGTAATCATCAATGAAATAAAACTTATCTACTCCTTCTTTCAAATGATGATGAAACCATTCATACATAATATGTCTTTCATTCTTAAATCGTGTAATTAATCCAACAGACATTTTTTAACTTATAATTCTATTAAGGAGTTTATTATTCCTTTTTAAACCTATCATAATATTCCTTAATCTAATCTTTATTCTTCTTTTAACCTGTATTTTTTTAATATTTTTCAATCTTTTTACATTCAAATTAATTTTCTTTCTCCTAACTTTATTATTATTTTTCAATCTTCTTATTAATCCAATTTTTTTAAAATACTTTCCAAATAATCTTTTATCCCAATTATTTCTAAAATTTATTCTTCCAAGCAATGAAGTATCACGACTTTTAAGATTAAATAATGGTTTTGTATAATTATAAGTAATTATTTTATCATATATAAAATGATCCGCTGGATAAAAAGTTTTAGGAACAAAATCTAATCCCAATTTTATAATTTTTTCCATACCTTTCCTTGTTATATAATAACATCCTGTTGAATTCCTCTTATAACATCGTTTCCATAGCGAATATTCTGTATTCATCATTAACATTTTTCTCACTTCACTTTTCATAGAACAATGTAATTGAATACATTCAGCATCTTTTGGTTTATTATTTACAATCTGTTGAATACTCTTTTCCCATCTTTTGAAATAATCAGCACAAATATCATCTTCCATTATCAAAGCCTCTTTATCACCATTATCATAAGCAGTTTTAATAGCCTTTAAATGAGATTGAAGACATCCTATTTGAAACACATTCATTTTACATCTCCTTAAAATTTCTTTCGGTATATTTAAGTCCCTTCCATCAACTCCTTCTACCCTTTTCAAATTAGTAAATCTCTTTTCCATTCCTTCTCGTCTATCTTTCGATCTTTCCAAATTTATGTAATAACAAGTGTGAAATACTTCCATTAATTTTTATTAGATAAAAATTTATAACCAAATAACTCAAAATCTCTTTTATAAAAATTATTAATAAATTTAATACTATCTTCATTCAAAAAACTCATATAATCCTTTTTTACTTTCTTTCCTCCTTGAACGTTCGAATTATGTATTAAATTTATATTAAACATCCTTTTCATTTGTTCCGTTAATCTCTCAGTTTTCATTACAACAATCCTCCTATACATACGTCCTTTTCCATCTACTAAAAATTTATGTTGAGGAATATTATGATTATCATAAATATTTGCCCTAACATACCTCTTTATTACCTCAAATACTGTTTCAGGTCTTGTTTGATTATTTATTAAATTATACCAAAATAAATCACTAACTAACCTCTTATATGGATTTCTAACAACTGTTATAATTCTTAATCTTTTATTGAACCTAACTGGTAATCTCCTCCTATATTTTATAATATTATGTAATGTTTGATGTTGAAGAGATATTCTCCTTAAAGGACCTCGTGGCATTGTTCTATTAAATCTCTTTGAATACATTGTTTGTTTGTCCCTTATTTTCAATGCATTCTCTACTGATGTTCCTCCTGTTTTCGGTATGTGTATAAATAAAATATGTTTCCTCACATAATAAGGCATATATATACTTATATTACTTTTTATATTTCCTATATAAAAACTAATCAAAAAAATAAATCACTTCACAACGGACAATCCCCATCAACCATATCCTTAATCAACTCCTCAAAACTTGTTTCACTCTCCCATCCTAAAACTTCCTTTGCCTTACTACTATCTCCTAATAGTCTATCAACCTCCGTTGGACGAAAATACCGAGAACTAATCTCAATCAACTTCCTTCCACTCCCCTCATCATAACCAATCTCATCAACACCCTCTCCAACCCATTTAATATTAAAACCCCTCATAGCAAACGCCTTCTCAATAAACTCTCTAACTGTATGAAACTCTCCTGTTGATAAAACAAAATCATCAGGTTCTTCCGCCTGCAACATCATCCACATTCCCTTCACATAATCCCGTGCGTGACCCCAATCTCTCAATGAATCAATATTTCCCATTACCAACTTATCCCTCTCACCTGTTAATATCATATTCAACCCACGAGTAATCTTCCTTGTTACAAATGTAGGTCCTCTCCTTGGACTACCGTGATTAAATAAAATTCCGTTACAAGCAAACATTCCATAACTCTCCCTATAATTCTTCACAATCCAATAAGCATACAACTTCGCTACGCCATATGGTGATCGCGGATAAAATGGAGTAGTCTCCTTCTGTGGCTCTTCCTGAACTTTTCCATATAACTCAGACGTAGAAGCCTGGTAAAATCTAATCTTTTCTTGAAATCCAGATGAACGAATAGCCTCTAAAAGACGAAGTGTTCCTAAAGCATCCACATTCCCCGTATATTCAGGTAATTCAAAAGATACTTTCACATGGCTCATCGCCGCTAAATTATAAATCTCTAATCTATCCAATTCACTATATGTACTCTTAATCTTGGAAAGTACATGAAGAAGATTTGAACTATCTGTCATATCACCATATCTCAAAACAAGATTTTGATTTTTATATAAATGATCTATCCTCTTCGTATTAATCGATGACGCACGACGAATTAAACCCCATACATAATACTCCTTATCTAAAAGTAATTCAGCCAAATATGAACCATCTTGACCTGTAATACCAGTTATTAAAGCAACTCTTACCATTATATTTTAATTAAAATAAATCTTTAAATAGTTTGTTAAATATTTTTCAAGAAATACTTAAAAGTTTAATTTAATATAAATGTAAATGAAAGTATTAGTAACAGGAGGAACTGGTTTAGTAGGCTCGGCTTTAAAAAGTATTTCAGGGGATTACGAAAATTACACTTTTTTCTTTTTGAGTTCGAAAGATTGTGATTTAACAAATTATGAGAAAACTTTGAATTTATTTGAAAGGATACGTCCTAAATTTGTTATTCATTTAGCGGCGAATGTAGGAGGTTTATTTAAGAATATGAACCAAAAAGTTCAAATGTATGAAGTGAATACACTTATTAATTTGAATGTTTTGAAGTGTGCTCACGAAGTCGGTGTAAAGAAATGTGTTTCGTGTTTATCAACTTGTATTTTCCCAGACAAAACAGAATATCCAATAGATGAAACAATGTTACATAATGGTGCTCCACATTCATCTAATGATTGTTATGCCTATGCAAAGCGTATGTTAGAAGTCCATTCGAAGGCTTATAAAGAACAATATGGAGATAATTTCGTTTGTGTTATTCCAACAAATATTTATGGTCCAGTGGATAATTTTAGTTTAGAGGACGGGCACGTAATTCCGGCATTAATTCATAAGTGTTATTTGGCTAAGGAGAGGGGAGAAGATTTTGTTGTCAGAGGTTCTGGGTCACCTTTAAGGCAATTTATTTATTCGACTGATTTGGCTAAACTTATGATGTGGGTTTTGGAGAAATATGAGGAAGATGGGAGTATTATATTATCAGTTGGAGAAAAAGATGAGGTTTCTATAAAGGATGTCGCTATGGAAATCGGGCGTTCTTTTGATTATAAGGATAGAATAGTGTTTGATACAACATTCAGTGATGGGCAATATAAGAAAACGGCTGATAATCACAAATTAATGAATTTAATTGGTGATTTTGAATTTATTGGTATAGAAGAGGGTATTAAGAGGAGTGTTGAATGGTTTGTTGAGAATTATGAAGTTTGTAGAAAATAAATTGAAAATTTTTAAATTTTTTTAATTTATTTATTTATTTTTTTTTTAATTTTCTTCTTCTTCAAATAATTTTTGATGAGTATTTTGCCATCTTACAAAGTTTAATTTATAAATTTTTCTATTAAATTTCACTATATTTTTTTGGAATGAAAATTTTGCAACTTTATTTTGTTTTTCATAAATTTTAAACAGATCTATATATGTTTTACTACCAATGTAAAACATTTTAGAAGAATTGATTTGTTTATTTTCTTTTTTTTCTTCCAATAATTTTTTTTTTATATTTTGAAGAACATTATGAAAAAATATATTATTTTTTGTTAATGCTATAATTCCTCCATTTCTTGTCCGGTTTTCTTTTGGATGTTTCCAACCAATTACCTGTATATTTTTATTAAATTTTTTAGTGAAATAAATTAATTTATATATTTCATTTTTTGCCAAGAATTTGAGATCTAAATATACGCCACCAAATTTATATAAAATTATATACCTTCCTATATCTGCTAATAGAGCAGGATACATTTTATTTATTTTTGAAAATAAATCTGCTAATTCTTTATCATAACTTTGTAATAAATTTAAAATATCTTCATAAAACCAATATATAATTATTTCACCTTGATTGTAATTTCTTAAATGTATTTTTTTTATAAAATCTAATTTTTTATGTTTTCTTGAAAGAACATTATGTGGATTAATAAATATATAATGTCTTAATTTAATCATATATTTATAAAAATATAAAATAAAATAAATTATTTCTTAACACATCCTTTACATTGATCGTCATAACTACAACAATGTGGAGTATCACCATAACTATTAAAACAGAATTGACCTCCTACACAACTTCCATCACTCGCACATCCTCTGGGGCAATGACCGCTTTTTCTATTTAACTTGTGACCTCTATTGTAAAAAGGATGGTTCAAAAAATAAACAGTTTGATATTTGTTTCTGGCATTATAATAAAAGAATTCATATGCTGAATATGATATAATTCCCAAAAATATAAGTGTTATGATTATAATAATCGAGGTTATAATTATATCCATAGTATAAATATAATAATATTTTTTTATAAAAATATGAAAAGTTTTTCATTCACATAATGAATGGTTAAATAGTTCAAAATTATTTGAACTATTTTGGTTTTTGAAATTTGCATTATAATCACATTTTTTTACATTTTATTTTTTTTGATAAAAAAAAGTTTATATTCAAGAGTGTTGTATATATATATATATATACTTTAATCAATTTTTTATGTTTTATTATAATATATATGAAAAAAGTACGTTTATTAAAAAATGGAAGATATGCAGGTTACTTAAAACAGAAAGATGGTAAATGGAAATATTCTTTTATAAGTAATAAAATAGGAGGTCTTTTAAATAATAATTACGAATCAATAGGAAATTATAAAAATAATACAATAGTTAATAATACAATAGTTAATAATAATTACAAAAAAAAAGAAAATAATATAATTAATAATAATATTTTTTCTAATAAAATAGGTCAACCATATAAAAACAATTATAATAGAAACAAAGAAGAAATAAAAAAAATTAAAAAATTAACAAAACAAGAAAAAAAAGATAAAATTAAATTTCTAAAATTAAAATACGCCAGTAAGAAAAAACATAATTTAGGTTTTCAAAATATTGCTTATGGAAAAATAGAAAAATTTACAAAACAAGAAAAAAAAGATAAAATTAAATTTCTAAAATTAAAATACGCCAGTAAGAAAAAACATAATTTAGGTTTTCAAAATATTGCTTATGGAAAAATAGAAAAATTTACAAATGAAATATTAGAAGAAGAACCAAATTTTTACAAAAAAATGGCAAAAAATTTAGCAAAAAAAAAAATAAAAGTTCCTTTGAAAGAACCAATTACTATTAAAAATAAATTTGAAAAATCTAAGAAAAAATGGTTAGTTAGAAGAAAAGATTGTAATACTAAAATATGTAAAAAACAAATAAACGCAACACAATTTTTTACAAATGCTTTTAATAAAATTTTAGAAATAAAAAATGCAGAAAGACCTAGAGAAATACAGCATAAAAATAATAAAAAAAGGCAAAATAACACATCTCAGCCAGGTAATCAACGTGTCGAACCACGAAGTGCTTCACTTCCAGCAAGAAGAAAAAATAACACATCTCAGCCAGGTAATCAACGTGTCGAACCACGAAGTGCTTCACTTCCAGCAAGAAGAAAAAATAACACATCTCAGTCAGTTTTCCAACGTGTCGAACCACGACGCAAAACTGTTCAACCAGAAAAAAAACAAAATAATAATGAAAAGGCTATTCAGAATTATATAAAAAAAGAACATAAAAATATAAATTCAGAAGAGCAAACAAAAAAAAATAAAAAATTTTTAAATAATGAAAAATTAGAAAATAAAAAGTATGTAAATGATAATAAAGCCAAATTTTACAAACCATTAGCCGAATTAATTAAGTTATATTTTGATGTCTCAAATACAATATTGGATAATAAATATATACCTTGTTACACAAAAGTTCTTGAGTTCTTTTACAATACTCAAGGACAAACAAAAGGGGAACAACAAGATTCACAAGAATTTTTGAGTTTTATAAATACATGTATAAATAAAATTTATTCAGCCACACAGAATTCTATTAATGTTAAATGTGATAGAGAAAAAAATGTCCTAAAACAATTTGAAAATAATTTTAAAACAAATAAATTAGAAGAATTATTAGGAACTATATTTGCTACTGAATACAATATTAAAAAACAATGTGTAAAGGTAAAATTTGAGAAGAAATTAATAATTAATTTAGAAGTTTCTGAAAATCTTAAAGTAGATAATATAAATAAGTATTTAGAAGAAAAAAAAGAAAAACTAGAACACCGATATTTAACAGACAAAAAAGAAAAATATTATTTCTTTAATAACTATTGTTTAATTCAACTGAAGGTATTTTTAGTTAAAAAAAATCAGTCAGGAACATACAAGATTAAACCTGAAATAAAAAATATCTCAGAAAATATAAAAAATACAAATGGAGATGAATATGAATTAATGGGTGTGGTTGTTCATAGGGGAACAAGTATGAATTCAGGACATTATATGGCTTATGTAAAAAGAAATAATATAGTTTATAAATGCGATGATAGAATTATAACATCTGGAGAACAGTTTAATAATATACCAAAAAATGAAACACCTTATATTTTACTTTACAAAAAAGTTTCCCATAATAAAAGTGACGAACAAATTAAACCTAAAGGAATACAAAATTGGAATCCTTTTAGTTTTATTTGCTTTGCTAATGCTTCATTACAGTTATTATTCACAATTCCAGAAATTAAAGATTTGGTAGAAGTTTAATCATTGTAAAAAATTAGTTATATTTATACATTTTTATAAATATAATTGTAATTATAAAATAATTGTAATTATACATTCTCATTCTTCAAAACCATTCGAACGATTTTTAACTTTGTTAAAAAACATTCTCATTGAATGGCTCATTCTTCGCCATCATTCGAATGTTTAGAAAACATTCTCATTGAATGGCTCATTCTTCGCCATCATTCGAATGTTTAGAAAACATTCTCATTGAGTTTTTCATTCTTCAAAACCATTCGAACATTTCCTAATTCACTTTGTGAATTAGAAAACATTCTCATTAAAATTATTATATTTACCTGGTTGGTTCAAGCAAGTAACTCTAAATGCCAACATATGTTCGTTCCCTTTGAAATTTACTAATGAACCATCATATCTTAAAAAGTTAATATCCATATAATTCAATCTTGCTAATGGTGGATTGAAATATTTAATCTCTTTATCTAATGAAATTTGTCCTGAATTTACAATTGTTTTACATTTCTCATCTAATGGAATAACAGCATAAGCATCTGCTATACTTGCTGGTTTTGCTTTCAAATAATGGAATTGTGGAATGTCTAAAATAACATATTGGGGACAACCTAAATCGAAAGCACGGTTACTATAAATAGCGTAATATGGTGATATGTCACCTGCTGGATCTGCGCCAGATGTCAAAAAATCTTCAACAACAATTGTCTCTTTATTAATAATTTCAACTATTCTAAAAGTTCCATTAGCACATTCTAAATAGTCTCCAACTGAGTAATATTCTCTCATATCTTGTCCTGATGTAACAGTTAAAGTCCATTGATCGTAACCAGATGTAGAAACAGGTCCAGAAGAAGTTACTGTTACTGTTTCAATAGTATTCAAATCACAATCTTTCCTTTCATCAAATTTTGTATCAGCCACGTGTTTCTCTCTTTTAAAACCGATTGTTCTATCAATACTTTCATAATGGATACTCTCGTAATACTTATCAATATCTCCTTGATTACATTTAATAAATTTATCTCCCATACTATAATCTAAATCAAATGAAAAGGGTTTATTCGATTGAATTTTTAAAATGTGTGTATCAGGATCTTGATAGAAGTTAAAATAAGCATCAGTTCCTTCATCAATAAAAGTTTCAAAGATATTTCCTTTTGAACCATTTAAATAATTAAGGAAACTTTCATTGCTGTATTCACCATTATCTAAAACGAATTTCTTACAGACCTTAGTTGGAGAAGCGTCTTCACCTACACTTAAAATCATTTGATTATTTTTATCATAAATATTATAAACTGTATTTGGTATTTCTGCCAATACTAATTCTACACTGATTACATCTTTATATTCCTCTTCTAATTCATATCTGTATTTATTTGGTTTTGGATATAATATGTAATCCCTATCCCTACTGTCAATAACTAATTTCTCTGAAATTCTTCCGTGAGTTTTATTTCTATCAGGTGGTTTTATAACAAATTGATCGTAAGTTGGATTGTAAATACTCATTCCACTATTAGGTGGATTGAATGCGTTTTTATTAAAAGGTTGATTAGTATTCCTTTGATTAGTTTGTTGAGGTGTCATTGTCTGCATCCCTTTAAAATGATTGTTTTGAAACATCTAATATATATAATATATATTTTATTAAATTTTTTCAATCGTGTCCGTATTAGGTTTAAAAATAAATTAAAATAAAAATAAATAATTAATGAGTTCGACATTTTTAAGCCAATTCAATATAGATTTATTAAAGAATACTTTAAAAGAACATTTAGGTCCAAAAATAGATTTCGACGAAATATTAATAAATAGAATTCAACAAATTAATTCAACAATTGACAATAATAATCTACCAAGTAAAGCCGAATATAAGAAATATATTATTGGACTAAATAAAAAAGTTATAGGTTCTGTTATGAATGATATAATATCACTTCAAAGACAATCAATGGCAAGACATAGAGAAGAACAACGTGAAAGAGAAACTTCTAATCACGTTTTTGATACAGCAAAACAGATGCATTTACCAAATAATACAAATGTTATGGATAGACCACAAGTTCAACCACAACATAAACAAGTGAATACAATATACAATGATATGAAAAACAATAGAGAAGAGATGTTTCCTAAACAGAAACCGATTGATTTCAGTGATAAAGCAGTTGAAAATGAAAGACCAACAAATGAGTTATATGAAAATATGATGAAAAAACGCGAAACTATGAATTTAAATATTCCTAAGCAAGTTCAAGAGGTTACATCATCTCCTATTCAATCAACACCTATTCAATCGACACCGATAAATGAGATTATGAATATTGCTAATAGGATGGAAGTTGGAGAGATGAGTAATAATAAGCGATTGAGTAATAGAGTTGAGGAAAAAAAGATTGTTAAAGAAGTTCCTTTGAAGAATATTTATGTAGATATTGATTCGAGATTTAGAAATTTAGTTTTGAATGAAAACCCGAGTGGATTTGAAATTAATTTCCAGCCAGAACAAGATGTTTTCATTAATGAGTTGAAAGATGATAATGGTGTGATTATACATAATTCTAAAAGAATATTTTTGAATAATAGAAAATTAGATTTGCCGGGGAATATTCGTGAGATTGAATGTATAAATGTAATTGCCCCTTTAGAATCTAAAAGTTGGAATAGGTTTCGGAAAAAAACGCCACTTTCAAATAATCTTTATGAATTTAATTTAGATGATGGTCAAATGGAATTTAATGAGCCATATTTACTATTGAATATAGATGAATTACGTGGGAAATACAGAAGTATAAATAAAATGTATGGAAATACTTTTGCTAAATTAATTCCTAATAAAATTGGAAAGAATTTCGTTGAATTACGTCCATCAGGGAGACACGAAGTTTATAAAGGAGATGATATAAAAATAAATAAACTCACTCTTAATCTAATGAAATCAAATGGAAAGAAATATTTAAGTGATTGTGATATGAATAAATTATCTAAGATTGGTGAATGTGATGGTTTTACATCTATAAGTCTTGGAACAGGATTAGAAAGGTTTGAGGTGGATGATTTATTATATTTTTATAACAATTCACCGAAAGAAGAGAATGTTATATTCTTTCATCAAAATGTTAGAGTGAAAAGTTTATTAGAGAGTAATGAAGTTGAATTTGATAATTTTAGTAATGAAGTTATAGAAAAGGGGAATGTGAAAGGAGGAATTGAAGTAGATTTTAATGGGATATTTGTGGAGAATAGTGAATTAATGATATTAAATTTGGAGGTTATGAATGGGATAGAGGATAAGAAGAGGATATATTCAAATGTTGATATGAAGTATGTATTTCAGCATTTATTGGGTGGAGAGTTAAGGAATATAAAATTAAATCAAATATTGAAGGGTGGGGTTAATGAGTATATATGTTTAAGTATTCGTGTGAATAATAATGTATTAAATAAGTATTTTAAGATAATCGGTTTTAATAGGCGTGGATTGATTATTTTGAATGATGAAAATATGAAATTCCAGAAAAAAGATATTATGAGGATTGGTTTCACGAGAGATGTTGTAAGGGGAACACAGAGTGATGATGAAGAAGGATTATTTTTTGTTGGAGGACACAAAATAATTGGTAAAGTAGATGATGAATTAATATTAGATTTAAAATTCCGTGGTGAATTTAATAATTATAAAAGTGAGAATGTTTTAACCATTCAACATAAAAAACAAATTAATTACTCATTCAGGATTGGTTATGTGTAATAATTTGGTAAATGCTTACACATATACGTCCCTTCCTGATAATAACCATTTTTTGCATAATACTCTCTTACACCAATTCCAGAAATCACCGAGGTCTTCTTGAATTTATTATTCGAAGCGATATTCTCAGCGGCTTTAAGTAGTTTCTTTCCAAAACCAAAATGTTGAGTTTTTGATTTCTTAGAATTATGCGGAACCATAAGTCCATATACATGCAACTCTCTAATAAGAGCGCTTCCTTTCAATTCATCAAATAGAACATCTTCTGTTGAATGATTTAACCTAAGGCGACAAAAGCCATAAATGATTGAATTATCTTTACTTTCATATGAAATGAAATACTCATCTGCTTCATTATCATCATATTTCCGCACCATTAAACGGACATTTTCCGGATCAATCTTTCTTGTTTTAATCTCTCTACAACGGATACATTTACATGGTGTCCCCCTGCGAATTAACTCATCTTGAAGTTGTCCTCTTAAACTAATGTTTTGGTTTCCACCGAAGATTTCAGTTGTAGGAATATCTCTAATAACACGGTTAAGGCGAATCCAAGGGAAAACATTTGTTTTCGCGTGTAGAATTAAATCAACAATCTTCTTATTACCAGTTTCCGGGTTAATCTCTTCTGCATATGGTTTATATTCACCTGAGAAATATAGATCGTAGATTTTGGTCCAACGAACTACTTCTGTGGGGTAAATTTTCCATTGATCTGCTTGTAAGTCTGGTTCTGTTAGTTTATATTCTACAATATCATAATCATCTTTAATAAAATATTTGATAGATAGAGTAATAACTAACATAAACGGTGTCAAAGTAATTAAACCGTATGTAAAATCAGTAATAATTGTGAAAAAGCCGATAAATGCGAATGTAAATAAGAATAATTTCATAATTTTCATTAACCGAGAATTCTTACATTCATTGTATGATTTAATTCCTAATAAACGGTTAAACATATCCATATCTTTTTCATAAGTGCTTCCATATAGGTCAGGCATTAAATGAATATCAACTTTATATCCATTCTGTTTAAGTAGGTGCAGAGCCTTCTTTGTATCATCTGTATAACATCCGCGATCAATTTTCTTTAAAACATCATCGTGAATATGTTGAACCCCGAGTTGAACTCTGGTGCATCCATATTTTCTGAATCGACGGATTTCATATTTATTAATACAATCAGGTCGGGTTTCGAGAGTTAAGCCGATAATTCTACTTTTAGCGGTTTGGTTAAGGAAGATTTCGTCTTCTAATGAAAGGCGATTTCTCTTCACTTCATCATAAAATGTATTCGCTGAATAGTAAATATCACGGATAAACTCTTCTTGATATGGAACAGGGTAATGAGACCAAGTTCCACCTAATACTAAAACTTCAATCTTATCAATTATGTGTCCACATACGTGAAGAGATTGTGCTCTATCATAGAATTGAAAAACAGCATCGAAATTATTCGCATTAGCCCGTCTAACAGCCGGTTCAGTTGAGATATAACTTCTTGGTTGTTCTATTTTAACTGCGGTTAATTCTTCTTCATTTTCAACTTCATCTGCAAATTTATGAAGAACTCGAATTGTGAATTCCTGGGTTTCATCATCATAATCATAAGAAGCACCAACTTGGATTTCTGTTTTATCATTCAAAATCAAATAAGTAATAACGCGAACTTCTTCAATATTCTCTTTCGATTGTAATCTAATGTAAGTGAATTTCTCATCTTTTTTAACAACGCCTAAATTCGAACAATTAAGCCTAACCTCTCCTTCAAGAGGACAATAAGCACAATTCTTTCCACAACTGAACTTTTGACGGATTTTTTTACCATTTTTCATATATTCTGGATATGGTGAAGTTAAAACTGTAATAACCTCAACACCAGATGATTTCCTCGTTAATTTCTTTGTCATTAATCTATCCAATGTTTCATCCATTTTCAACCCACCAGAAGAAATCAAACGTCTATACATATAAATCATATCAATCTTTCTTGGTAAGAATTTATATCTTCTACGAATTACTTTACATTCCTTTTCAAATTCCTGGGGGGTAGTAGGGTAAGTATCGACTAAATCAATAATAAACTTTTTTAGAAGTGGTTCGTTTTTAAGAACAATATCTTTACTTTTAACAATATCTTCAATTTCCATAATAAGACATTATAAAATGTGTGTTTATCTTTAAATAAATCATTTTTTTTTAATTTGATATAATAAAAATATGAATAGTTTTATTAAGGCTACTTCAATGAATTTTATAGATGATGTTTATGAAAGTGTAAAAGAAAATACTTAAAATAAAGTTTATAGATTATGTTATGACAGATTATGTAAATTCAGTTATAGCGAGTGTAGTATCGGCAATTTGTACTAAAACAAGTGTTGCGCCTCTTGAAAGATTGAAAGTTTTGAAGCAATCTCAAATTTATTATAATCGAAATAATTATAATAAAAGTTTTTTAGATTCTGTAAAATATATAAGGCGTAATGAGGGTTTGAAAGGATTATACAGAGGAAATATGTCTAATTTAATTCGCGTGACACCTACATATATGTTAAAGTTTCCGTTAAATGAGTATTATAGGGGGATATTTGGTGTTGATACATTCGAGAATTTGTTAAAGAGTGGAATATCTGCAGGTATGACACAGACAATTATAACTTATCCTTTGGATATGATGAGGACAAGGATGTCATTAGATAATAAGATGACGAATAATTATAATGGATATTATAGATGTGCTCGTAATATTATTGCGAATGAGGGTTTTAGGGCTTTATATAAAGGTTGTTTAATAAATTTCACTACATATCCTTTGTATGTTGGATTACAATTTTCAATTTATGATAGTTGTAAGGAGGAATATGGGATATTTTCAGGAACAATTGCGGGGAGTATAGCCCAATCATTGATGTTTCCAGGGGATACAATTAAGAGGCAGATGCAGATAAATGGTTTAGATAATAGTGGAAATAAAATGAATGGTTTAATTGATTGTGTTAGATATATTTTTAGAAATTATGGTGTGTTAGGGTTTTATCACGGTTATGGGATAAATATGATTAAGGTCGTTCCAGAGGCTACAATTCAGTTTATGGTATATGATTTTGTAAGAAGAAATTTAATCGCAAAGACCACGAGTGAATAGGAATTTGACTAAGTCGAAGTTTTTTCCGCTTATTTTTTTAGTTACAATAAGGTTATATATGAAACCAACGATAATTGTTAATAGAATAAAAATTTGTAAAATATTAACAATATCGAAACCTTTATCGAAATCAAGGAATGTTGTTATATCTATTTTCTTTTCATTTTCATCCATATTTTCGTCTCTGTATAAATAGATATTTAATAAAATAAAAATTAATATGAAAAGTATTAATGAGAAATGAAGGTTAATACAACTTGTTAATACGAATATAACATAAATAATTGCTGAAAAAGTCAAATATTTTGGTAATCCTGAGACATTATTTAAGAAAGTATTTGGATAGATATTGTAAGGGGTGTACCAGTTTAGAACGAATGTGAAGAAATAAATAGTAAAGAAAATCATAACTTGGCGAAAATAAATATTATCTCTGAGAAATCTACGGACATTACAGTTCATAACATTTTGTATATTTGAACTATAAAGTAACATATACATAAAGAAAAGTGAAACAAAGATAAGGACTAACATATATATTTTACAAACAAATTTATTATTAAACATCTAATAATAAATTTACTTTTTTGCCTAATCTTTTTTTTCAAAAAAGATTTTTTGATCAAAAACTTTTTTCTAAAAAGTTTTACTCATTTAACCTATTTAACTTTTTGATGTAAAACTTTTTTCTAAAAATTTTTTTTTTCTAAAAAGTTTTAACCGAAGGTATTTTCCCCAGAATATATTATATATAAAAATCCATCATCATCTGCTTTCTCTTCATA
>Ga0209199_1002853_pt1 | contig 17799 bp, 14 predicted proteins | sample COGITO_mtgs_1105_7_FD_184805 | JGI IMG/M metagenome (GOLD analysis project Ga0209199, IMG submission 184805) | Pelagic marine microbial communities from North Sea - COGITO_mtgs_110523 (SPAdes) (version 2) | ecosystem: Environmental > Aquatic > Marine > Epipelagic ...
TGTCTGGGGCGACACATTATCATGCAGATTATGTAAACCCCTACTGGGCAAAGACACAAACGAAAGTGGCTCAAGTTGGCCGACACATTTTTTATCAATAGAGATACAGACGATGAATAAGAATAAACACTGGGACTATAACGAGATTAAAATACTGAACAAAAACTACGGCACACTACCCGTCGTAGCTTTGTCATTAATGCTTGGTCGATCAGAGAACGCGATAATTTGCAAAGCGGGTAAATTGAAGTTGAAGTCACAACTACGCAGCAGAATTAAACTGCCCATGAATACCATTTGGAATTTTAATGAGCGAGGTTATAGCGCTCGTAAGACAGCACGACTTATTGGGGCTTCACACTGGGGTGTGATCTGCGCTTTAAAGAACCACAGAAGAGGAAGAGATAATGACTGAACTAGAAGAACTAGAAGAACAGTTGTTAGTGCTAACGTCTATGGCTGGATTTTGGGTTAAGGCTGATGCTAGGGCTTGGGTTAAGACTGAGGCTTCAAGAATCAAAGCTGAGATAGCAGAATTGGAGAAAGACAATGACTAGCAAAACGGAATTGATGTTATTAATGAAATATGATTCGCCCGTGATAAGACTCAATGATTGCCTTGGTGAGTTGGGACTTCAAAAAGCAGACGCAAACAGACAGGCATCAGAAAACACTTTACCTGTTCCAACGTTCAGACTGCGTGACTCTCAAAAGTCGCCCAGATTGATACACATTAAAGACTTGTCAGCTTACATAGACGAGCGGCACGAAGCCGCACAGAAGACTTGGCTTAGCCTTAACGCTAATCGCTAGGCAACCAAAGACACATAACTGGCAGTGGCTTTTTTAAGTGGCTCCCAACCTTCGTATTTATCAAATGTTTCTAGCGATTCTAGGTGAGTATATCGCTCAAGTATTTTCCAGTTACCGTGCTGAGTAACCATCTGCACATGATGAATTGGAAGACCAATCTCAAACAACCGGCTTGTTCCTTCATGGCGCAAGTCGTGATAGTTAATATGCTCCACCCTGGCCCAGTCTCTAGCTTTAGCCCAAGAGTGTTCTACGGATCGGTGGTTGTAAGGGAAGATGCGTTCGTCTTTGCGGGGCTGAGCAAGTATGATCGCCAGCGCTTGATCCGGTAAGCTGCACCATCTATGGTTGCCCTTTGCCCCGCGTGGGTCTTTCATATCCCGCACTAACACCCGCTTATTTTCTACATCTAAATCAGTCCACAAAATGCGGGTAGTTTCTGCACTGCGCCTTGTGCTGAATATTTGAAACGGTATAAGAACGTGCATGGGGATGGGGTGTTTAGCGCTATATCCTCTTTCGCGCTTTTTGGGTCTGTCATAAAACGACATTATTTCAGCTAACTCTTCCAGTGTTGGCCTTACATCACGTTCTTTTGATTTACCAATTATATTTAAATTCTTAGCCTTTAATGATACTTCTTGAAAGTAACCAGTCTTTAAATCCATAGACCACATTACGCGAGCATGGAACACTAGCCCCTTAATGGCTGATAAATCTCCAGCCACAGTAGCCGGTTGTACTTCACCTGACCGTTCCAGTAAGAAGTTCATAACGTGGGAGCTATCTAACCTATCAATGGCTAGGTTTGCAAAAATGAGGTGTCTTGCTATGCGTCGCAGAGAGGACTTCGTGTTGTCTCCAAATGACCTTGGTGACTTTTCCATATCAACAATGTAACGCTCGGTAGCATCTCGGTACAGGACGCCATTAGTTGGGGTTAGATCCCAAGGTCGGTTAGCTCTTGCCCAAGCTTCTTTTCTAACACCCCAATCTTTAGCGTCTTGTTTGGTCGGAAAGTTCCTTGCTTTGCTGTAAACTGTCACTTTGTTTTCTGTGACTCGCGCTTGAGCGGTGTAGTACGTTTTACCCTTCGGGTTTTTCTTACTAATGATTGTTGCCATGTTAGAAGCCTCCGTATTGCTACTTAAAATAAAGTAGCAATATTGTAGCAATTAACAATCAAAAAGGCACTAAAACAAGCAGAAACACACACAAATAATTGCTACTAGCAAATAACATATATGACAATAACTGCTTTAAAAACAAATACTTATAGTACGCATAGGTTTTGCGTGGCCCCAATGATCGACATTAACAGTTAAAAATAAACACCATTAAAATCAATTACTTGAAAACAACCAGTAGCAATTTAATAGCATTGAATGCTACTTATTTAGCAGCCTTTATTTCTGTCCTATAGTCTTGATAGAATTTCTTCATTATTGTTCTCATTTGCTTTTGAGTGTCCAAAGTATCTGTCTTTTTCTCTGCTTCGGAGAAGTCGCTTTGTTCAATCTTGTCTAGTCGCTCTCTTAGCTTTCTTATTTTCCTCACCGTCCTAATAGAGTATTGTTTCATGCCAATTAGATGTTCATAATCATCTTTAATTTGATTAAACTTGGGAAGATCATCATCTTCTCTAGCTAGTTTTAAGTCTTCTTGGACGCGCTTTACTTCATTAATCGCGTTGTAGAACCTATCTGTGTCTATCCTAGCATCTGTCTTGCCGTAAAGTCTTCTCACGAAGGGTATGTCACGAACATCAAGCTCTTCTGGATTAAATACGGCATCTACTGGGGTAGAGACAAGATCGTAAAAGAACCTTCCGGCTCCACCGGTAGCAAACTGGTAAATATGCTGCACAGTTTCTGGCGACACATCAATATATCCAGACCTAACCCTATCACCGCCCAGGCTGTTAAGCGTCTCAGTGGCCATTTTAAGTGGCTCTGGCACAGAGTCCCAGTACAGTTGGCTGTCAGGAAATTGAACTCCGAAAGGGTTTTGCTCTGGGTATATCTTAGAACCTGAGAAGTTCTGATTTTCCCCAATCTGAATTATTGGGTCGGCCAAGGTAGGAGATATAAACTGAAGAAAAGAAGCGTCACTGCCTACTGGGTTAAAGGCGTGGATAAAAGAATCCCGTACCCGCTCTAACTGTTTAGTAGCGCTTAGCTCTGGTTTACCGCCAAACATATACGATGTTGTTTCCCCAAGCGTTGAACCTATTACTTGGAATACGTTATAACCATAGGGCATTGGGATTTTTATATACCCTTTGTCAAACGTATCATCGCTAGAACTAGGAATCATAAAGATCATGTTGCTTCGTTTTACATAGTCAGGAATTTTATCGTATGCTGATTCTTCATACTCGTCTTCCCCACCGATTAACCGGTTTAATATGTCTAACGCTGCTGAAAACGCTACCAACTTATAGACCGCTCTTCTAACGTGCTTATGCTTCATCGCTTCACCTAAACGAACTGTTCCTTGCATTGCCGCATTGAAAAACAGATAAAGCGCGTTAGCTGTTGGCCCTTGATTACCTTTTCGGTTGAAGTTTACTGTTAGGTTTTTAGCTATATTGGCAGCTTCATCTTGGCTCTTCCCAAGTTTACGAAGTTCAATATAGGTTGATAGTCGAACGGAGTTTTCCACCCCAGTATTAACGTCAGATACAAGCTCTACCATTCTATGGGCAGTGTCTAAGGACAGATGTTTGTCTCTGGCAATCATAGATTCTATTTTAGCAGCTCGGCTTTTCATAGAATCGTAGTTCTCTATCCAACCGGTTTGCGCACCAGCCTTGTAGAACTCGTCGTACCATTGGGATTCTTCAGAGGTTCGATCACCTTTTTGATGATTCCTTATAGCTCGATACGATGACCAAGTGTTCTTCAGTATTTTGATACGAACGTCACGCGCATCAGTATCGTTTAGGTTAACAACAGCGGTCTGTAAATCCCTAGCTAGGTTAGGTAAAACAAACTCAGGGTTCCAAGTTGTGTTTATCATGGAGAAATACCGGTTCGCCATAAGACCTGCTTTAATGACTCGATTTAGCTCTTGATCTCTTATGCCGTTAAATGCCAAAGCCATGTTAGCTGCGTGTTTGTTCTCTTTGTTTAGCTCTATTATTGTATCAACACCATCCACTCGCACCTTTATAATATGGTTCCCTAGATTTAATCTGTTGTCTTTTACGTCAACCACTAATCCAGTAACTTCGTCGATGGCTTTTGTATACTCTACTTTATCTATCGACCAAAGATTGGGGTTAGGGTTACGTTCAGCAAGTCTAAGCAATGATCGTTTAACAGCGTTTTTCTCTGCCGCAATAATCGTCTTTTCATGCTGAACGACGAGGTTAACGAATACATTATCAGCTTCACTTTCACGGCCTAGTCGTTCTTCAACGTCTGCGCCACCAATGTTTTTACCATCGGGGTCTGCCGGATCACCCCAAAGCGGAGTGTAGTAGTCGTATGTATCAGCCCACTGGTCAACAATTGTTTGAGATTGAAGCCCTGACTTAACCATTATCTTTCGGGTTTTCTTTATGACTTCATCTGTAATCTTGGCGATATTGACTAGCGCTTGAACCTTACCTCTCGACTCAAAGTCTGCCATAACTGTAGAAGCCGTTTCATTGCTCATACCTGACAGCGCTTTGTTATTTTCACGCTGGGCATTTTGCTTCTCTTGGAAAGCGTTGGCCTCTTCAGCATGACGGGCGTACAAGTATTGGCTAACGTCCTCAAGGGAAAGCTCATTTTTATTCATGTACTTAATAAGGGGCTTTAGTGTTTCTTCGTGGAACAGACTAATCTGAGCTTCAGCTTTACCATGAGATAGCGTTTCTTTAACGTAAGCATTCATCTCGTCAGGTAAGATTTCGCCAGTGTATTTCTCAATCTCGTCTTGCGTCCGTTTGAGGTTAATAAACTTGTCTTGTAGGTTAAATCGCCACCATTCAAAGTTAGTTGCATCCGGCATCTCAAAGTGATTCTCGTCCAGAACACTTAGTTCTGCTGGGCCATCTTTGTTGGTAATGTTTTCAACTTCAAGACCTAACATTTTTATGCGCTGTTCTACCTGCTTAATGTTTTTAGCAGTAACTTCCAATGGCTTACCATTGGGGAACATCTCCCCGTTGGGTTTCCTTTCGATGATAATGTCCCAACCACCAGCGCGTGGCTTAGCAGTGAGCAATCTTTTCCCATCGGCATCTACACCATAAATCGTAACGTCTGGCTTTCCAGTTCCTTTTTCGTTCTTAACTTTAGCATTGGGCCGCCTAGATCCTTCAATCAACGGAGCGCCAGGGCGCATACCTCCACTTGGCGTTGTTGCGTTAGTCCCTTGTAGGGATACATCGCTTGCTTTGCCTTGGCTGCTCTTACCTTTAAGCACTACTTTTTGTGGCCGTTTAGAGTCACCTTTACTTTTTAGCATCCCAGAAGCAGAAAGCCCATCAGAAGATGGGCTTTTTGTTTCATTGTTTTTACTGGTAAAGTCTCGTCGCCTATCTGCTTGCCGCCCTTGTGCAAAGGCTTCGCCCATGTCGTAGACGCGCTTGCGTAAGTCAGAAAAGCTAATCTCTTTAACAAAGCCAAGCTTGCGAAGCATATCACGGACGTAGGTGACGATCTTGTTCCAGTATTTATCTGGCTTAGACATTGGTGCTTCAGCGACTTTAGCTAATAGCTCTTCAGCTTGAATCTCAATCGTTTCATCTTTGTAATTAAACTGAACGTCTTCCCACATCTTTTTAAGAGACTTGCTTTCGGGAGCATTCTCTTTGATTACGTCGATCAGCCCTTGGACATCGCTTTCTTCAAAAAGGCCCAAGCCTTTATGTACCAGAAGTTCGTGCTGGATGGTGGAATCAATGTCTTGTACTGAGTCGATATTCTCGGCAATGAAGACGACGGCGTCTTGCTCTGGGTAGTATCCACCTTTGATTGGGCCATCTGTAGCTGTTGAGCCAGAGCCAAAGGCATTGTCTTGTGTATCACGAATCCACACTTGGACATTATCTGCTCCTTTGTATTTGGCCAAGAAGGCGTTTACTCGCGCTTGGATCTGCGCTTCAGTAACACCTTTAGGCTTAGCATTTGGATTGAGTATAGCAGACTTACTAAACAGCACATCACCCTGCGACATATCGCCATCTGTGCTATCTGATTTAGTCTCAGCATTGGCCTCTACATAGGCGTCAACTTTAGCGTCTTCTTCTAAGCTGACTGCTTCTGGTGGGTTATCGAACAGCCCTTCTTGCCCAAAGCCCATAGCGATGTCTGCTGGAGCATCGCTTCCAGTAAGCATAAACTCGCCAACCTCTTTATCGGCTTGTATTTTATCGTTCTCAGTCTTCTCTTTAGCTGCCTGTTCAGTAGCAGCGACCTTCCGCTGGTCTGCGTCGGCTGCTAAAGTTTCTTCGGTCTGTGCTTCAAGGCCAAAAGACTCTTCAGTTTGTGTCTCGTATTCAGCATCGAACTTCGGTTGAGGATGCTCTATCCGACCTCTAGCTACACCATCGGCATATCTGTACTCGTCTAGGTTGATGCCATTCTTCTTGCGCCTAGCATTTAACTTAGTGCTTCCAGAGCCATAATCCTGATAGAAGCTATCAGCTTCAAGGCTATAACCATCTGGTAGTATGGCATGAAGTACCTTATCCTCCGGACGACTACTCATCTCAACAATGGCAAAACCTTCTGTGCTATACACAACCGTAGCATTCTTGGCTTTAGCTTTAGCTTTGGCTTTATCAATTACATTGTCAACCCAACCATAGTGTTTTTGACCTTTTCCAACAACATGGCTATTAATCATTGACTGGACTATCCGATTCCCCTTATCAAAGTCCTGATCGAAGTAGTATGCGTCTTCAACTTGTTCTGCTATGTCAGCCTTAGTGAACTCCATATCAACCGCTAGACTAAGATTGTCTTGATCTAGCATGTCATACTTCCAACCGACATCTATCTTAGGATTATCGTTCGCGTTGTTAGCTATGAAGAACGCATACGCGAAACCTTCTGGTGTAACCGATCTGGCATTCTTGGTCTTCAGGCTACTGCCACCGTACTGGGTGTGCATTTTAGAACCTTCTACTGGCTCTCTTGGCATGATAGGCATATCGCCGTTATGACGGCCCCATAGCAGTGTTTTCTTTGTATAGGTATCACCAAAATGGTAAGGATCAAAAGATGTACGCCATTGCGGTAAGCCTGTTAATTTACCTATGCGTCCAACAGGGTTCTCCAAAGCCCACACTTGGGGTTTTAGGTACTCTATGATCGCCATAGTCTGAGACACAATCTCTTGCGACAACAGGGTGCGTCCATCAGCATCTTTGGCAGCAAAATGACGCGCACCAGATGATGCAAAATCAGTACATGGACACGCCGCTAAAACAGCATAAACATCCTCACCATTAAACGCCCCATACTCATTGGCGTATACTTCAATGCCGTGTTCAAATACATCACCGATGTTGGCAGTACGAACACTTTCACCTTCTTGTACTTCAATTAACTGTTCATCCTGAATATCAAAGCGAAGCACCTGATAGCCAGCGTCTACCCAAGGTTGCGACCAAGCGCCAGACGTATCAAATAGAGAAATAACCCACTTTTGCCGGTTGTCAGGGGCGTAAGCCATAGTGCCTGGGGTGTTTTGGTGTTCAGCGTGTCTTCGCATACTGCTCAGTTGAACATTAACCTGATGTACATCTAACCAACCTACGTCTTTAACATACTCATCAACTTTGTTTTTAAGACGAACAACTTCAGCGTTTGTTGGTGGCTCAAATACACGGGTATTCGCTTCTTCATCAAAGACTGGAGCCATGTGTTCTTCCATAGCCGCAGCAATATCTTTTGTCTGCTTTGGACTAGCACCCTTCATGCCTTGATCTTCTGGCATTTCAGTGGTTGGGCCATTAACAGGTTCGGTCAGCGTTGTGGTAGAAGACTCTTCAGTCTGTGTTTCAAGATCGAAGGACTCTGCTTTACTATCTTTCTCAGCTTGTACAAGTCGCTTGTCTTCACTTGCTACCATCGCCTCATATTTTGTTTGAATCTCTTCTTGAGTCAAACTAGGGTCAACCGAACGTTCAAAGAAGGAGGTTGATTCTGATGCTTTTTTACTAAGTTCAATTTGGTTGTTTAAAGCCCTTTGATCAGCATCTTGACGACTCTCCCCCTCATACCGTGATTTTTCAACACTTCTTGGGGTAGTTATAGCGCCTGATGCGGTTGCCCAACCCCACAAGTTATCAGCGTTTCTCAAAATGTCTTTACGAGAGAATACGTCACCTTTCATCTTGGTCGCGTTCGCCCATTTTAAAAGAGTCGTTGTACTTATTGTAGTTTTTGTAAGGGTATCTTGCCATTTAGGACTGTCATTTACTGCCTCAACAAAATCGTCAAAGCTGTCGAATCGAGCTATGGCCTCTGCACCTTCTCTGGCATCCACGAGGCGCTTTATTTTACTTTCTTTAGTTCCAGTTTTTAATAGACCTGAGTTTTTTAAAACCTTTGCAAAGTCTTTTGTAGACATTGCAGATAGCTTATCTTCAATACGAGTTCTTTCACTTGTATTCATACTCCCATCTAGTGATGAACTACCGGCGTCCTCGGCCCTAAGCAGTCCAGCATTATTGATTCCTCCCCCGCTTCCCGCTTCGCTGTCTGCATTGGTGTTTCCAGATGTAGCACTAGGGCTGAGTAATACTCCCATCGCATCTGTGACATTCTGCGATTCATTATTGCTCGATCCAGTTGCGACATCTGTACTTGATCCTGCAAGTCCTCGATCTCCTTCGCCCTGTTGAACATTTCGTTCTGGTCGTAAGTCTCCCACCCTGGCGGCTTGATTTGATCCACTGCTATCTCCTATTTCAACCCCTGCCATAGACATCTGGAGTTGCAATACAGCATCAGATTCTTTGGGGTAGTTGGTTAGGATAGAATCAATCTCGCTTTGTGGCAAGTTACCATTGCGAGCTTCGTCTATTGCAGAGGTTAGTGTTTGATCTGCGGATGAAACTGAGGCTTGAGGTGCGGGGGCTTCGGGTATAACACCACCTTGTTGGGTATAGTCGTCGAGTCTTTCAGCGTCTTGTTGTGCTATGTAATTCTCATTCCTATTGGATACAACAGTTTCACCGCGTACTGCTTTTTGCAAAAGGTCTGCGAAGTCGTTAACTGTAGTGTTGGGATCTATGTATCCGTCTTGAGCTAAAGTCTCACGCGCCGCATCAAACGAGACGCCTTGATCTGGCTTCGCTCTAAATACAGGTTTCAGCCCATCCTTACGCATTCCAAAATCTGCTGGATCAAATCCTTCAGCGCTAGCCTCACCGCGTCTAACACCACCAATTTTAGCGATAGCGGTTAAAAGATCATCTTTGGTGGGGTCAACCAATTTACGTCGTGCTGCGTTCTCTTCTTTTTCAGACTTAGACAACAGTTTCTTTTTAACGGAGGCAACAGGTGGTAACTCAGTAGGTATTGCAGCCGTACTTGCATTAAAAGCAGCAATCTCTTGGTCGATCTCTGCTTGGTTCTCAACATCGTCTAAGTCCATTTGTGCCATATCATCGGCAGTAATAGTGAGCGCGTCTGGCTCTAACTGTAGTAATCCACCAGTCATAGACTCAAGTGATTCTGGTTGTACCTGTGGCGCAACAGCGTCACCAAAGGGGGCGGGAACTGTGGTACTGGGTTCGGCTTGCACAGCGGTTAGCGCCGCAGCTAAGTCGTCATCAAGCTCTGCGCGTTGAGCATTAATATCTACTTCAACAGTAGCAATGTCTGGTGCTTCACTGGTTGGGGCATCAGGTGTTGTGGGTTCAGATCTTGGTGTTGGGATTACTACAGACGTAATTGATCCATCAGCCTCCCTTATTATGGCATCGGTAGTGTCTTGTATCTCAGGTGTACCGCTGGCGCTGCCAGATCCGTCAGTGCCTCCGTTATTATTAATATCGTTTAATGTAGAATCAATAGATTGAGCAAGGTTGTTCGCTTGTTTAATATCAGAAACGGTACTGGCAGCGGCTACCGGCCCACTAATTCCGGCTGAAATAAACGCTGTGTCAACAAGACGGTCAAAGACTTCTAATGGATCGTACTCGGCCCCTTGACTAGCAGCAGCACCTATAATGGCGCTTTCTTGCGCAATCTCTGTGCCTACTTCACTTCCAACTTTCTTGGAGAACACCTTTGCAAACTCTTTAGCAGCTTGGATTGATCCTTCACTTACAAGCTGTTTTATTATTTCATTACCGCTCATTTCAGCAAGTTGTCCTACTGGAATAACCTTACCCGCACCAACTTTTTCTAATAGGCCAATGAGTATTCCAACCCCAGCGGCTTTTTTATTACTTACGTCTACACCCTTGTCTTCCATTTCTAGTGCAGCTTCACCAGTGCCTAACGTTCCAGATCCAGCAATCGTTAAAGCGCCAATAGATAATGGAATCCAAGCAGGAGCAGAAAGGGCTACAGCTACCGCCGCAACGCCAGTTGAGGCAAGAGCAACACCAGAACTGACTGAGTTTTCTGCTATAGATTCACCTACATACCCAAGCGCCGCACCGAACCCATCTTCATTAAAAGTCTCACGAAGACTATTCCTATCGTAAGAAGATTTGTATCCACCCTCTTCTATCTCCATGTTCTGTTGGGCTACATATTCTTTAGCCCACTCTGCCATAGGTTCAGACTCAGACAGTTCAGCCCAAACCTGTGCGCCACGCCCAAACATCTTTTGAGCTTGGTCAGCAGCGAACTCAAAGGAGTTATCCGTTTTATTAGATGAACGCTCTTTAGCAAACTCATTGGCTAAGTCCATGTTTATAAATGAAGGCCAAGTCATGCCATCTTTCTGACGCTCGATGGCTCGTTTAACCGCGACTTCTTCGTGTTGCTCAGTAATGTTAAAGTTTAGCAGCCCGTCAAGGTCATCCTGCCCAGCGACTAAAGTAGGTATTACAGTAGGCATTCCGTTATTCAATTCGGGATGATTAACAGTGATTGTAAGCTCAGTGCTTACACTACCGTCTTCATTATTCTGCCAACCGCCAAGCTCACCCCATCCTTGTTTAGCAGGAGTAACCTTAATAGGTTTGAATGCTTGGCTTTGTGCTTCTAGTTGAGGTGTTACCGCAGTTTCAACACTGGGTACAAGATCAGCAAACATTCCATAATCTTTATCTTTAGCTTTTGTATCAACGCTGGGGACAAGATCAGCAAACATTCCATAATCATCATCTTCTTTTTCTTCAACACTAGGGACAAGGTTAGAAAACATTCCATAGTCATCAGTCATACTGCTACCTTTTATTCATAGTCAGAAACGAAAAAGCCCGACACGAAGTCAGGCTTTATTTGGTGGGGGTAGTGTTTGGGTTTACTTTTTCTTCAGACCACTTGTATCTATGTTTGGATACTTTTTCTTGAGACTTTTAACAACGTCATCAAAGGGCGCACCACCGTTTATGGCATTTTGTGCTCTTACTAAGTCTTGTGCTTCAGTGGTTGATCCACCAGTTGATCCAGTCGGTTTGCCTGAGAAGACATTATCCATAACGGTGGCCAAGTCTACTGACGTATCAGCCTTCCAAGCCTTAACAATGGCAGCCGTATTTGCTGAGACTTTCGCTCTATCGTCCGGCCCAATGTTTCCTACTGGCGCTCCAAATCTATCAACAGGGAGACCCATTTGTAGCCAAGATTGTTTGTTCGCAAACTTTGTTACTTTTTCAGCATCCCAAGAATTACTATTCTTAGTATCATCATCAACTGGCGTTCCAACGACTATAAATTCATCGTCTTTTAGATACCCTGTCACTTCTTTTCCATCAATCACTACATTCTCGAAAGTGTAAGATCCTTTGGAAGCGGCAGGTTTAGCTTGAGGGCCACCCTGTGGAACCCAGTTTCCATTTTTATCATAAACGTGCATTTGCTCTGTTCCGGTGGTCATATTGTAGAACCCTTGAACATCGCCAACTTTTGCAACTTTGATCTGCTCTATGGCTGCTAAGTTGTTAGCATTAAGTTCTGCCATCCTTGTTTCGCTAAGCTTTGCTGCTGTCTTCTTTTGAGACTCGACCAATGCGGCTGCTACATCTTTATTTGTAGCAGTGTTATAAATAGCCATATCCATTTGCGTTCCAGCCAGCTTCTCAGCGGTGGTTGCTGCCACACTTGCTTGTTGGGCTGCTGACTCTGCATTAACAATAGCGAGTTGTGAGGCTGCTTTTGCCGCTATAGAACCTTCAAGTTTGACCCTTAATGTATCTAGCGTTGCCTTATTTGCAGCCTCTCCTTTGTTAAGTTCACTTTGAAGTTTTGCAAGGTCTTTAGCTATATCGCCCTTTTTATCAAGATTCGTTAATGTATTTGCTTGTGTGACTACAGCAGCAGCCGCAGCTATGTCACCTTGAGCGGCCAAAATGGTTAGATCAATTTCACCCCCAGCTTCGGCTGTAGCCCGTGTTTCGTCGCCTGTAACCTCAATCTTCTTGACATCTATCAATCCTTGCTCTACCAGCCGATCCCTTGCGGCAACGTCAGCCTGAGTTTGAAGCGCTACCGCGTTTGCTTGTGCTTGATCTACTAAAGCCATCGCTCGTTTCTGTTTAGCTTCTTCACGAAGTTTATCGCCAACGCCTTTAGCGGCATTAGCAACGCCACCCAATAGTCCTGCACCTAATAATCCTGCAAAGCTCATACCATTGCCTCCGGCTGTGGCTGCTCTTCAGCCATTGGTTGTTCTGTAGTCTGTGACTTCTCTTGAGACTGTTGAAGCTCCCGAAGCTTACCCATAAGCGCTGCGTATATAGCACGATCTTCTTGGCTCAGTGCTTCTTCTTGTAGCTCTTCATCTGCTCTGGCAATAGCTGCGAAGAAAGACTCTTCGATCATTCGTGGATCTTCATCCATGACACCGGCCTTAATCGCCAGTTCACCTAATGCTTTAGATAGCTCAACCATCGCCATTAACATCATGCCAGGCTCAATGCGTTTACCTGACATCTTTAAGCTATTAATGGACATAACCATGATCCTAGCCAAAACTGTTGCAGACTCTTGTTGCCCACCAGCGCGGATAGTTTCAATAATTGGCTCTTCTGATTCGTACAGTAGGTTCAGCATTTGACCTGAGATGATTTTGTAAGACTCTTCAGAGCTATCAACTGGGGCGGTAGCTTCTTGCTGTTGTCCCTGTTCTTGTTCCTGTTGGATGATACCCTGCTGTGGTGCATTATCTTCTAACATAATCTGCTCCTAATAAGTGTTGTTGCCAAACAACTTTAAGTAGCTGTCTAGGTTAGTGTATGTACTTTCTTCGGCTGCTGGTTCAACTGAGGACATTGTGCCTCCAAGTAGACCACCACCGCCGGAACCACTGTTATTAACGTTCCGCGCCAGTTGCCTCTTCATCTCTATAGGCAGACCGTCCCATTGATCCTTGGACATATTTAAGTCTTTTATGAATGGACGCATAGCGTTTAATTGAGCTTCAGTGGCTGTTGATCCAGTCTCGTCATTGATAAACGCGTTACTCTTCTGCTTATCCATCTGAGGCTGTCTAGCCATTTGGACTAATTCTTGGACAGTCTTACCTTCGTTAGCAGGGTCTGCAATTAGTTCTTTATAAAGATCAGCAGCTTCTTTATTCATGCCGTACTGAGTCTGGTTGTAAGCAGTCTGGCCTACAGTAGAAACCATAGCAGCCATAGGGCTACCGAAAAGACCTCTGCTTAGACCAGTAGGCAGGTTGTCTTCTAAACTTTCAGCGAAACCTGTAGGGTAAAAAGCATCGCCTTGGTTTTGCATACCACGACCAGAGCTTCGATCTAAACGCTCAAGGGGGTCACGGTTACGCTCCCCTGGAGGGGGTTTTGACCAAGCAGAGCCAACAGGTACACGTTCTCTTCTATCTCTAGCAGATAATATGTCCTCTTTATTTCTAGCTTTAGATGCTGCTTTCTCAGCCGCTTTAGCCGCTCTTTGGTTTTCTGCTTTCTGTTCTGCTACCCGCTGGGATTCTATTTCATTTAATGTAGCTGCGTTTTTTGCTGTTGCTACCCGCTGCGCTTCTGCTGCATTTAATCGGGCTGCATGGGCTGCTTGTGCTGCCGCTCTGCCGTCACCTTGGCCTTGGTTTTGGTTATTATTCTGTTGCTGTTGTCTCTGTTGTCTCTGCCTACCACCCCTACTCTTTGGGCCAGAGGTGCTGCCGCCTCTAGAAGTTCCTGCGTTACCGTATCCATCATCAACACTTGGCATAATATGTTCCTTAATTAGCTTGTGAAAGCAGTCCGTTAGTTAAAACACCAGTTCCGGCAGTAAGGCCACCCGTGTAGCCACCAACACCCGCATAGTTAACCTTTTTGCGGTCATCTGCGCGTCGTTCTTGTAACTCAACTAGCTCACGATCAGCTTTTTGTTTATCTTGCGCGGCCACATACTCGATCCCCGCTAACGCTGCACCAGATATAAAGTCTGCCGCCCTTGCGTTTTCACTATTATTTAACCAGTTGAAAGCAATACTAATCGTGTCGCCAATACCTGAGAAGAAGTCACCAAAGCTCATTTTATATACCCCTATTTATACGTTATCAGAGGGCATAGACGCCCAGTTTTCTTGCCAAGTGGCCGCGCCTTGATACATCGCTTTTTGAGCCTCCATGTGCGCAGTCAGCAGCGTAGCTTGGTCAGTTAACATCTTAGACTTATCCTCTGCGCTGATGCCTTCCGTCATCTGAATCTCACCAACGGTGATCTGCGTTTGGCGAACTAGCTCACTAACTGACTGAAGATATGCGCCTTGTGTGTTTGCATAGACCTGAGAACTGATCTTTCCAATTTCTAAATCAGCGTTTAACTTATTTAGATTCATATCATTGGTATGGCCTAAAACCTCTAACTGCTTTGTTAATTCGTTTTGCATAGTCATGTTAGCTTGACCATACTCTTGCGCAGTTTGGGCGCTTGCTACAGCATTTTTATATGTTTCATTTATAGTCGTTAGCTGCTGCTGTCTACCTAATGCAGACTCACTAGCCGCAAAGTCTTGTTGTCCAGTTTGTAACGCGGTCTGTTGCGTTCGACCTAGCGCTGCTTCGCTTGCTGAAAAGTCTTGCTGACCTTTTTGCAGTGCAAGCTGGCTTTCAAGGTTTGTACCAATTAGACCTTTTCCAGTGTAAGCGCCAGTGCCGGTCTGCTGGCCAAACTGCTGCTCTTGCAGTTGGAAGTTCTGGCCAAACTGCTGCTTGTTCATTGCGCTATCAGTACCATACTTATTTGCTGCGGTAGAGAACTGGTTCTTTGCGGCTTGGTTAACTAAACCTTGATTGGCATAAGTTGATGCGTCTTGCTGCGCTATAGGCATAGCGGTTGTCAGCACCGCCTCTTCTCCAGCTTGCACACCCATTGAGCTATTAATAAGGCCACGGCTGTTTGCAGCCTGGGCGGCTCTCGTTTTAGCTCTTTGAAGAAGGGGCGAATTAGACGATAGAATCTTATCCATCTGCCCAGATACAGTTGCATCTGATGACACGCTACCCATAGTTGGGGCTTGTAGTGCTGGCGCTGTTACCTGTGGTGATGGGGCGTTAATTTGTGGATCTTCAAAACCAAGGGCCATAATGGCTCTCCTATTTGTTACTAATAATGTTAAGCAAGTTTTTAATGGCCCACACTTATATCGACCATAGGCCAAGCATTTAACGGTGGGTTGTTAGTTTAATTAAGGGTTATTTAAGTTTCATGCCACTTAGTTTGCCAGAGACTAACTTAGTCAAAAGGCCACGCATACCAAACTTAACGACATAAACACCAATGACAAGGTATTGATACCATTCTGGCATAGCGGAAAACGATTCAAACGCTGCCGTTACTTCAGCTTGATAGCCTAAGAAAGAAGCGGCGATAGGTACTAGAAGTAGTGCAATCATAACCTCGTCAAGGAATGATTTATCCATTTGCTGCATTGCGACTAGATCAAGATTGAAGTCTTGGGTCTGTCCGTCATCTGCTAACTTATGAGCAGCTTTAGCACCGGCAACTTTTACATCTGCTTCGGCCCCAAGAGTAAGTATCGCTGCTGCTGATTTTGCTTTAGCAACTTCATTCTTACCCTCTAAGTATGTTTTACCAAGGGTGGCAATAGGGTTTAAGAAACTTAGAAAACTCATGGCTTAATCCCGTATCTCAAAGTGTGGAAAATCCTGCCATGATTTCCATAAGCCGCCCCATTTTAGTTCGTAACCCAGTTGGGCTGAAGCTTGCAACATAGCGGCTGCTATAATCGCAAGGTGTTCTTTTTCCCATGAGGCTTTCCCATCCACATACGCGTATACGTCAACCGCCTTTCCTGTCTGGTGATATGAATGGTTTGTCCTACCGTCAGCTTTTGACTTGCCAGCGGTAAACAACTTAGCTTGATCTTCAACACTGCGCAATCCACCAGTATTAGGGATACCGAAATCAATATTAGTAAGTTTAATAGCTAGGTCAGTGATGTCGAGCAAACGATCATCTATCCCTTCTCTGTTTTTTAAGCTGTTCTTGCCTAACTCAAAACTCATTACATTCTCCCCATTATGTAAGATGATATGCCGCCCAACACAGCAGCCAAGACAATAACGCCAGCAGCCATTCCCTTACCTTTTGCAAGTTGTAATTCTTGCGCAGCCAAGCGGTCATTAAGCTTGGCCATCGTCTTGGTCAACGATTCAACGTCTTTGTTTAATTGGGTAACTGCACTTACTAGCTGCCCCGCTTCAAAATCTGGCATTCCTGACATCTAATAAGTCCTTAAATAAAATGCTACGCCAAACAGCGCAGCCATGATAATAATTACGATACCCATCGCTATTAACCCATCGTTAATGTTTGCGTTAATTTTAGCTTGACGTATCTTTCTCTTTTTAGCCGCGTCTTTTTGTTTCTTATAAAACTCGTCTCTGAACTGACAGTATTTGTAATACCCTTGAATAGATTGCTTGTTGAGCATAAATTCTAGCTCACGTTCTTGACGTTCTATAGCTTGTTTTGCTTGGTAAGCTCCTAGTACATCTCCTGTACCAATCTGTGCTTTTTGCTTAATAGACTGACTTGCGCCAAAGTATTTAGTTAGCGCCGAACCCGCATCCGCAATTTCTTTACCATTGCTCAGCGTTTGTTTTATAACGGAAAACGCAGCGTTCGCTATAGCTAGCTCTGCTAACATTTTGCCACCCACACAAGAGTTGAGATCGGTCTTTGTTCATACGCTGCGACACCTGTGATATTCATAACGCTATACCTTTCGTTCAGTTGTCTTTCTGCAACTTGAGGTTCGATAACCTGGGCCTGTCCTTGCGGGACTAAAGTAGCTGATAGATGAACTGGATACAGCGAAACAGGGCTAGACCACATTTAATTCTTCTTTGCGGTCTTAGCAGCTTGTTTAAAGTTCTTCGCGGTTGGAGCACCCTTTGCTCCAGCCTTCCTCATACTCTCTCCAGATCCTGCTTTGATCCTCTTCTTCTTATCGTTAATGTTGGAATAAAGACCCAAGATCACCTCCTTTTAAATGCTTTGTATGTTTTTGACACAAAATGCTGTAATTGATTTTGTGGGCGATATTTTCACAACTGAATAACTTAGTATGGGATGAACAACACGTTCATATCCATGCAACTTAGCTATTTCCAGAAGGCTTAATCTGCACTCTTTTAAAGTGCTGTAGCTTGAAACAACGATGGGTATCTTTGATGGTTCACTGCCAGATAACATCATTGCAACTACGATGAAGTACATTAACTTCTAGCTCCACTTGACCTTGTCAGACCACCAAGCTGCTGAAGTTTTACCTCTTGCAATGTTCTTAGCATGACGCGCTCTAAACGCATCATTCCTAGCAGTTCCCTTAGGGCTACCTGTTGCGCCTTCTTGACCAAAGCGAATC
>Ga0209199_1002862_pt1 | contig 17756 bp, 19 predicted proteins | sample COGITO_mtgs_1105_7_FD_184805 | JGI IMG/M metagenome (GOLD analysis project Ga0209199, IMG submission 184805) | Pelagic marine microbial communities from North Sea - COGITO_mtgs_110523 (SPAdes) (version 2) | ecosystem: Environmental > Aquatic > Marine > Epipelagic ...
AGACTTTTTCACCACTGCCCTGCGCGACATGGAAATCAGCACATGACCGAAGACGCCAAAGCCCGCGAGGCTATCACCCGTTTCGCCAAATCGATCTTTGATCGGGGGCTGACGTGCGGGTCTTCGGGAAACATTTCACAGAGGCTTTCAGACGGGACAATCCTTGTGACGCCGACTGGCAGTTCAATGGGGTTTCTGGAACCTACTCAAATCAGCCACTTGTCGGCCGACGGGCAGCACCTTGCGGGCGACGCCCCAACCAAAGAGGTCGCGCTTCATACAGCCTTTTATGACACGCGGACCGAAACTGGGGCTGTTGTACACCTGCATCCAACCCATTCAGTAGCTTTGTCCATGCTGCCAGATATCGACCCTGACAATGTTCTGCCGCCTCTGACGCCTTACACAATCATGCGCTTGGGTAAAGTGAAACTGCTGCCTTTCTTCCTCCCGGGCGACCCCGGCATGGGCGAAGCAGTGCGCGGGCTGGCTGGCAAACGCAGCGCCGTACTCTTGGCCAATCACGGGCCGGTAGTGGCAGGTAAAACGCTGGATGCAGCCGTCTATGCGATGGAAGAACTGGAAGAGAACGCCAAGTTGGCTATTCTGACGCGCAGCCTTGACGTGATCGGCATGTCCGATGCTCAGGTCGCTCAGGTCGTCAGACAGTTTAACGTCGATTACAACTGATCAGCGACACTGGTTTTGCAGTTAGCATGGATCGACATATGGACATCCACGCACGGATTGTGCGCAACATGGCAAACGCCGAAACTAGCAGGACCACTATGCCCAAACTCAAAACCTCATCTGCCGCTCTTGTTGCCGCAGCACGCGCACGGATCGAAGAAGTCGAAACAAAAGATGCGATAGCGATGCTGGCAATCCCCGAGGTGACCTTCGTTGACCTACGCGACATTCGCGAACGCCAACGCAGTGGTGCAATACCGGGCAGTTTTCACTGCCCACGCGGCATGGCCGAATTCTGGGTCGATCCAGAAAGCCCTTATTTCAAAGAAATATTCGGCGAAGATCGTACCTTTGTCTTCCACTGCGCCTCTGGTTGGCGCTCGGCACTGACGGTTGCAACGCTAAACGATATGGGTTTCCCCGCCGCCCACCTAAAGGACGGGTTTTCTGGGTGGGCCAAAGAAAACGGCCCCATCGACAGCCCCGACAAGACCTCTTAGATCAAACGCATGACCGCCAATGAACATGCCCCCGAATTGCTCCCTCTAGGCGTGGACGGTATTTTGGTTCGTTTCGCACGCACCTTGACAGAAGAGGCCAACACCCGTGCGCTAGGCTTTCGCAACCAAGTCGAAGATGCAGCAATTGCAGGTGTGACAGAAGTCGCATCTTCACTTGTGTCCGTGCGTGTCGGATTTGACCCGCAAACAACAAACCGTGCCGCCGTTACAAATGCTCTTAGCGCTCTCATCAAGTCGCATGTAATAATTGATGCGAGTCCACGCCGCCTGTGGCGCATCCCTGCCGCATTCGGCGCGGAGTTCGCTCCACAACTCAACGAAGTAGCAGCCCTCGCCGGTCTCACACCAGAACAAGCGATCGCTGATATCGAAGCAGCCACAGTCCGCGTCATTGCAATCGGCTTTGCGCCCGGCCAACCCTATCTGGGGATGTTGCCAGATCATTGGGACCTGCCGCGCCAATCGGAACTTACAGATAGCCTGCCACGCGGCGCGCTGATCACTGCTGTACGTCAGCTGATCATCTGGGCCGCCGACGCACCCACAGGTTGGCGACATATCGGACAAACCGCGTTCCGGGTGTATTTGCCTGAGACCTCAACACCCTTTGCCTTTGAACCAGGTGATGCTGTTCGCGCAATCCAAGGCAACACAGATACCAATGGCGGTGCCACATGCGAGGTGCTGCGCTGATGCCGGTAATGACAATCCATAGCGCAGGGCCGGGGCTGACGGTCCAAGACCTTGGGCGCCCGGGCTGGAAGGCGCAAGGGCTGTCGACCGGAGGGGCGGCTGATCCGCTTGCATTATTGGAAAGTGCGGCATTGCTTGGCGTCAAACCAATGGGGGCAGTGATCGAAATGATGGGGTTTGGGGGGACATTCAGCGTCAGCGAAGGCACGCGGATCGCCCTGACAGGTGCGGTGATGCAGGCCGACATCGATGGTGATCCTTTGCCTCATAACGCCACGCATTTCCTACCCGCAGGATCGAAGCTGACAATCCGGGGTGCGCAAAAAGGCGTCTACGGATATCTGCGTCTGGCAGGTGGCATCTTGACGGAAAAAATCATGGACAGCCGTGCTACACATCTGACGGCCGGTATTGGCAGGCGGCTCCGATCCGGAGATGAACTTCCGATCGGACCAGATAAGGACCGGATGCGCGCGCCGCAAAAACTTCCGCCTGCAGACCGCTTTGCAGGGGGCATGATACGGATCATGCCCGGCCCACAAACCGATTTCTTCGACCAGGCGACACAAGAAGCCTTCTGCGCCACCCAGTTCCGCCGCAGTCCACGCGGCAACCGGCAAGGCATCCGACTCGCGCATGACAACGGCAGTTTTGGCACAACAGGCGGACTGACCAATGTGTCCGACCTGATCGTCCCCGGCGACATTCAGATCACGGGCGAAGGTGTGCCTTACATCCTGCTGGCAGAATGCCAGACAATCGGCGGCTACCCTCGCATTGGCAGCGTGATCCCTTCCGATTTACCCAAGATCGCGCAGGCCGCACCCGGCACACCGCTCCGGTTCAGTTTCCTGAACGTAGCTGAGGCCGACGCCACTGCGACATCACTGGATGCGTCCCAACGCGCGATCACCAAAAAGTGCCAACCGATGATCCGCGACCCACATGACATTGCCGATTTGCTGGGCTACCAATTGATCAGCGGCGCAACACCCGGCGACGATCTAGAAAGGCCCTGACATGACGCGCACCGTCGATCTGAATTCCGATATGGGCGAAGGCTTTGGGCCGTGGCGCATGGGCGATGACGCGGCCCTGCTGGATATTGTTTCTTCTGCCAACATCGCCTGCGGCTTTCATGCGGGCGACCCCGATGTGATGGACAGAACCATGCGTCTCGCGGTTGCCAACGGCGTTGGCATTGGCGCGCATCCCGGGTTTGCCGATCTCAAAGGGTTCGGGCGCAGGCAACTGCCACTGCCCCAGGCCGAGATCGCCAACGCGGTCGCCTATCAACTGGGGGCAGCCCAAGCGATGGCTAAGCGTACGGGTGGTTCGGTCCGCCACCTCAAACTGCACGGTGCGCTGTCCAACATGGCATCCGTTGATCACGCTTTGGCAAAGGCCTGCTATCAGGCTGCGCTCGACGTGGACCCCGATATTGTCATCATGGTGCTGGCCGCCACGGCAATGGAAGACGTCGTGCGCGACCTTGGCTGCAATTGGGCAGGCGAAATCTTCGCCGACCGCGCTTACAACGACGACGCAACGCTCGTAGACCGCAGTAAACCCGGAGCGGTGTTGCATGACGCCAAAACAGCCGCCCCACGGATCCTGCAAATGCTGGAGGCCGGGGCAATTATCGCAGAGTCCGGCAAACACATCCCCTGCAAAATCGATACGATCTGCCTGCACGGCGACACCCCCGGCGCAGTCGCAATGGCGCGCGGTGTCAGGCAACATCTCACTGACGCGGGCATCACGATTGCCCCTCTTTAAGGAACTGACATGGAACTGAACGCCGACTTCACCCAAAAGGTCCTCATCCAATCCGAGGACATCCCCTGGAAAGCCTCACCCATGCCCGGCGTCGACCGGCGCATGCTGGACCGGATCGGCGACGAAGTGGCGCGCGCAACCTCAATCGTACGCTACGCGCCCGGCAGCAAGTTTTCGGCGCATACGCATACAGGCGGCGAGGAGTTTATCGTTCTTGACGGCGTCTTTCAGGACGAGCACGGCGATTATCCTGCAGGCACCTACGTGCGAAATCCACCAACAACATCGCACACGCCGGGGGCAGAAGAGGGCTGCACGATCTTCGTCAAACTCTGGCAATTCGCGCCAGAGGACCGCACACAATTCCGCAAGGAAATGGACGCGGATCTCTCAAACTTGGGCGACGGGATCAGCGGGCAGATATTGCATAGAGACGCCCGCGAAACCGTGCGCTTCATCGCCCTCACGCCCGGTACGTCTTTTGAAGAAACCCAAGACGGCGGCACCGAATTACTGGTGATCTCGGGCACCGCAAAAGAAGGGGGCGACAAGCTCGCCACTGGTGCATGGTTGCGCTTACCAGAGAGCGCACCGCTGCAAATCACCGCTGGCGATGCGGGTGCTACCTTCTGGATCAAAACCGGGCATCTGCCCTTCGCCCAAGCACCAGACCAAGGCTGATAGCCCACCAAGCATCCTGCTCATGTTCCTAAATACTTCGGGGGAGGACCGAAGGGACGGGGGCGGCGCCCCTACGTCCACCTCTCAGGCATGAAACCCGTCCGGGATCTGATCCTCACCATCCAAAATCAAGTCCGCCATAACCTCCCCCACTTTGGGCGCCATCCCAAAGCCAATCTTGAACCCACCGTTGGCGATATAATCCTCATCTCGCGTCGGATGCATCCCCAACACAGGCGCGCGGCTTTTGCTGCGTGGGCGCACACCCGCCCAACGTTCTAGAACCTCTGCGCCATGCAAAATCGGGAAAGCTATCATCGCCCTTTCCAACACATCATCAAGCGCCGCATCAGTACCAAAAGGATCATCGAATTCGCGCTCCGACGTCGACCCGATCGCGACCGTCCCATCGCCATGCGGAATGATATGCAATGCATCCGCGAAAAGCTGCGGTTTGCCTGCCGCATCAAACCGCAAAAGGGCTGCCTGCCCCTTCACGCCATTACCGCCAATTTCCTGCATACCCGGCCAACCTGTCGCCCAGACCGTCTTACCCTGCGCCGCTCCCTCGTGCAGCACTTCACCGCCCAGCGCGACCACCGCATCAGCCATTGCACGGGTCGCGCGGCGCGGGTGGATCAGGGCAGAAAGGGTGTCATGCACAACCAACCCTGTAGGGGAAGGCGGCATCCAATTCGCATCATTGGAAGAGATTACCTCCCACAACGCCTGACCCTGCCATAGCTCTGCCGCAGTCCTAGAACGACCCTGCGCCAAGGCCACCGCGCGTTCGTCGGCTAATGGTTGCAGGCGACCAGAGCGGGCATAGCCGACATCAACGCCGCTCAAACCCGCAACATCGCGCCAGAACGCCTCTGCCATGATCAAACTCTCAAATTGAAACGCCTTCTTCTCATTCCAGTTCTCGGGCACATGCGGTGCCAAAGCACCAACCAAACCACCGCTAGAGCCTGCGGCAACGCCATGCGGATCAATCACGCGCACGGTCGCCCCGCGCCGCGCACAGGCATAAGCCACCGATAGGCCAAAAACCCCTGCCCCCATGACCGTCACATCAGCCGTTGCCATTCGCCATCCTTCCGCTCAAAGATGGCCCAGTGGTAAGGCATGGGCGAATGACAGACCAGACAGCAAAACTCGACTGGCGGGATGGCGTGCCGATCGCGACGGCTTTTGATGATCCCTATTATTCGCTGGATAATGGTTTGGCCGAGACCGCGCATGTGTTCTTGGCAGGCAACGATCTGCCTGCACGGTTCGGTGGTGATTTCCAAATATCCGAATTGGGCTTTGGGACCGGACTGAACCTTTTGGTGACTTGGGCGGCATGGGCCGAAGCCGGACGCCCCGGCGCGTTGCATTTTACGTCATTTGAGGCCTTTCCGATGCAGATCGATGACATGCGCGCGGCCCTAGGCCACTTCCCGCAAGTCACAACCTATGCCGAAGTTTTGCTTTCAGAGTGGAGACCGGGAAAAGGCGCCATGAAACTCAGCGATGGACCAACATTGCACGTGATCACCGGAGACGCCCGCCAAACCCTTCCCGCATGGACGGGCATGGCAGATGCGTGGTTCCTCGACGGGTTCTCCCCTGCCAAGAATCCCGAACTATGGCAGCCTGACCTCTTGCAAGCGGTTGGCAACCACACCAAACAGGGCGGCACCGCTGCAACCTATTCTGCCGCAGGCCACGTACGGCAAGCACTTAAAGACGCCGGATTCGACGTCACCCGAACCCCCGGCTTTGGCCGCAAACGCCATATGACCCGCGCTAGGATGCCCGATGCAGAATAACCCACGCCTCGGCATTATGCTGATGATCGCCACGACCTTTGTGTTCGCGGTCCAAGACGGCATTTCGCGGCATTTGGCCGAAAACTACAACGTCATCATGATCGTGATGATCCGCTATTGGTTCTTTGCCGCCTTTGTCATCACCATCGCCACCCGCCAGTCCGGCTCTATCCGGGCCGCTGCAGCTACGAAACAACCGATCCTGCAAATCACGCGCGGCACACTGCTCGCGCTGGAAATCTGCGTCATGGTCAGTGCGTTTGTTCTGCTAGGGCTGGTTGAAAGCCATGCCATCTTTGCTTGTTATCCTCTTCTGATTGCGGCCCTCTCTGGGCCAGTGCTGGGCGAAAAGGTCGGCTGGCGGCGCTGGGTGGCTATCGGGATCGGCTTTGTCGGTGTTCTTGTGATCCTGCAACCGGGCTACACCGTCTTTGCACCTGCGGCGGTCGTGCCTTTGGCGGCCGCGTTCATGTTCGCGCTTTATGGCTTGCTCACGCGTTATGCTGCGCGCAAAGACACTACGGCGACCTCCTTTTTCTGGACAGGTACGTCAGGTGCTGTGGTGATGACCATCGCAGGCGTCTGGTTCTGGGAGCCTATGACAGCCTATGACTGGCAATGGATGGCGGCCTTGTGCGTCACAGGCGCAGGCGGGCATTGGCTGCTTATCAAAACCTATGAGGTGGCCGAGGCCAGCGAAGTGCAGCCATTCGCCTATCTCCAACTGGTCTTTGCAAGTGCAATTGGTCTTTTCTTGTTGGGCGAAACACTGCGCCCGAATGTGGCCATCGGCGCTTCCATCGTCGTGGGGGCAGGGCTCTTCACGCTTTGGCGCGCGAAACAGAAAACCTAAATCATGGGCGTGCAGTCGGCCTGACATCAGGTGCGGGACTGGCAGACAGAGCCGCCGGACGGGCGCGCGGGCGCAGCAAAGGCTTTTTCCCGATCAGCAATTCGGTGAACCGCACCGGGCCTGTTTGTCCCGTCAACCGGGCCTCATAAATCGGGATGCTTTCGGTCACGCGCATCACATAGTTCCGAGTTTCACGAAATGGGATATGCTCGACCCAGTCAACGACATCCATCTCCAGCAAGCGCGGATCGCCACGTTCATTCATCCATCGAATGGGGCGGCTGGGCCCCGCGTTATAGCCTGCTGCAATCATTACTGGGCTTGGGCCGAATTCCTCTTTCAAATATGAAAGATACGCTGCGCCGAGAGTTGCGTTATATTGCCAGTCATTCGTCAATCTACCGCGGGCATAAGGAAGGCCCAGATTACCTGATACCTCTTGCGCGGTTGCGGGCATGATCTGCATCAGGCCCAGCGCACCAACTGGGCTGCCGATGCTTTCGTTGAACTCGCTCTCGCGGCGCGCGATTGATAGAGACAGCGCCGGTTCGACGGGCAGCTCCATTGCAGCCATATCGTGAATGGGAAAGTAATTCGCAGGGATCAGAATGCCCCGCGCGACCGCAGCCTTGCCAAGCAAGATCGTATACCGGTGCTCATCAATCTCGCTTAGATAGGCACCAAGTTGGGCCAGTTCGTTCGTGCTCAAGGTCCGGCCAAGCTGCGCAAAAAACGTAAATGCCGCTCCGCGCTCACCACTGGCTAGCAAGATCAAAGCCGCCTGCACGATGTCATCGTCAAAGACAGACGCCCCGCGCCAGTTCACCAGCGCTCCTGACAGTGTCGGACTTAGCGGCCGACCCACTTTTTCAGAGGCCAAAAGCCCGTAAAAGCTCGTCTGATGCGCAGCACCAGCACTATAGGCGTCAGCTGCTAAATCAGCATTACCTTTCACTTCGTGGGTGCGGCCAATCCAGTAATGCATACGGCCCAGGGAAATCGGACTGCCAGAGGCGCGCAGCGCATTCTGGAAATGGCCAAGCGCCTGTGTCGGGTTGCCCAAATACGTCAGCGAAAGATAGCCGGAAAGCCACTCCAAATCGACATATGAGCTGCCTTCGGTCAGATAATGGCGAGAAGCCAAAAGATAGGCTTGCTCCGCCCGCCCTTCACGCATTTCCCAGCGCGCCAACACACGTCGCCAGCCTGACCAGCGAAAGGGTTCGCCCAAGGCCGCAGCACTGGTTGATTGGTCCAGCAGCATTTTGACTGCATCCGTCCGTTCTCCGCGCCCAGCAAGCCACGCGTATCGGGCATAGGCAAATCTTGGATCCTTGCGCAAAGCCTCTGGCATTGCTGCAACCAACGCAGGCAGGTTTCCGGCGCGATTGATGTAGCCGATACGCACCGCTGCAAGCGCACGTTCCTCTGGCGGCAAAAGCGGCAGCATGCGCGCCGCCTCCGCCGAACGTGCCCGCCACAATAAGGCATCAGCGCGTGCCACATGAAAAGGCTCAAGCTCGTTACCAAAGGCCGCAACCATCGCCACTTGGGCATCTTCGGTCAGGCGGCGCTCAACCCATGTCGTACGCAATACCTCACGCGCTACATCGGGTGCATTCAATGCGATTTGGGCCTGCGCCAACCGCACTGCCCCTTCGCCGGTCAACGGTGTCTCATCGCCGAACCAATCAACCACCGTCTGGGGTTGTGTATTGCTGTCAATTAGCAGCTCTGCCTCTGACCGCAGGCCGTCCAGCCCCGGCCAATCGGCGCGACGTGACAAAAAATCCTGATAAGTCTCAAAATCAGCTTCGCCTGCCCGCAAGCGGAGCCACATAAGTGTATCAGCCGTCACGGGGCCAACATCGAGAGCAATTTGGGTGGCAATGTCCCAATCGCTCTTGCTGGCATCGATTGCGGCAATGCTTTTGGGATCAACTGTTTGGGCCATTGCAGGAACTGCCACAGCGCAAGTTAAGATGAAAGCCAATCTACAAATCAGGTTCACTGCAAGCCCCTTTTGAACGATCAAGTTAAACTGCGCGGACATAATAACAACTCACAAACGCGGCAATCGGCGGAAACCGTGCAATGTGCTGGACAAAACGAAGGGCTTGTAGGATTTGCCGTCTGCGCCTAGTGTCCGCGCGATTTTACCACGGCCAATCACGGCCACTAACAACAAGGAAGCGTGCCATGTTTAAGGGATCACTCCCCGCCCTCGTCACGCCGTTTTCGAACGGCCAAGTCGATGTTGACGCGCTGAAAAAACTTGTGAACTGGCATGTGGATCAAGGCTCAAACGGGTTGGTGCCTGTCGGGACAACAGGTGAAAGCCCGACGCTGACACACGCCGAGCATGATTTGGTTGTTGAGACTGTGGTAAGCGAAGCGGCTGGACGTATCCCTGTGATTGCCGGTGCGGGTTCAAACAACACGGCTGAAACGGTGCGTCTTGTGAAGGCCGCCAAGAAGGCTGGCGCAGATGCTGCCCTTGTTGTGACACCATATTATAACAAGCCCACACAGGCAGGACTGATCGCGCATTTCACTGCTGCTGCAGAATGTGGTTTGCCAATCATCATCTACAATATCCCGCCGCGTTCCGTCGTCGATATGACGCCAGATACGATGGCCACGCTTGCCAAGCTCGAGATGATCGTCGGCGTGAAAGATGCGACTGCTGATCTTTCTCGGGTGCCTGCGACGCGCATGCGCTGCGGTCCTGACTTCATTCAGCTATCCGGCGAAGACGCGACAGCACTAGGCTATAACGCCCATGGTGGGGTTGGCTGTATTTCAGTCACCGCAAATATTGCACCAAAACTGATTGCGGCATTTCAGGAAACTACGCTGGCGGGCGATTATGCCAAGGCACTGACCCAGCTTGACCGTCTGATGCCGCTGCATGAGGCCGTGTTTACAGAGCCGGGGCTTGTGGGTGCGAAATACGGTATGTCCTTGCTGGGGATGTGCAGCGAAGAAGTGCGTTCGCCATTGGTGGGCCTGACTGACGGTACTAAGGAAAAGATCCGCGTGGCCATGGTGCATGCGGGATTGCTGAACTGATCGCATTGTCGTGAACGGCTGGATCTTAGTGTGAAGCTCTGATCCAGTCTTCGGCAAAGGTCAGATTACCGCAGCCTCCAAATGACGCTGCCCGCTCTAACTCCTTGCAAAGCGCCGCAACCCGCCCTGCACCCATCCGCACGCCGGCTTCTGACCAAAACGCGCGGACAGCCAGTTCACCGTCTTCGCGCTTCATATCAATCCGGCCCATCAGCCTATCGCCCTCCATCACAGGGAAAACGTAATAGCCGTATTGCCGTTTCGGCGCGGGTACGAAAATCTCGATTCGATAGTGAAATCCAAAAAGCCGCTCCGCCCGCTTGCGATCCCGCAAAGCGGGGTCGAACGGCGACAGAATACGGATGCGTGGCACAGGTGGGGCAATAGGCTCATCCATCAAATCAGGCCAAGCGAATGAGCGGCGCAACTTGCCATCAACGCCTTCAACATCAACCTCAGTGATCCGGCGGTCAGCCAACGCTGTGGCACACCAGGCTTTCGCTTCGGCGGGCGTCACATGGTCCCAAAACGCTGCCAACTCACCGCTGGTCGCAAATCCCAGACGGTCCAAGGCACCCGAACAGCACCAATCAATCGTGTCATGGGGATCATGACGGCTGTTGAGATGCTCAGCAGGAATAACCCGTTCTGTCAGATCATAGACTTTCGTAAACCCATCACGACGCACAACAGAAAGCTGCCCGGACCGCCACAAATATTCCAACGCGGTTTTTGATGGATGCCAATCCCACCAGCCGCCCGAACCGCGGCTTTCATCTGTCCCGACCTGGCCAGAGGTGCAACATCCATCATCCGAAATCTGGCGCAAGACGTCGTCAATCTTGGCCACGAAATCACCGCGCCGCCATTCTTTCCAACGTTGTTCCATGCGCACAGCATCCCGCGCAAAGCGCAATCGCCAATGGGCAAAACTCTCTATCGGGATGGTGGCCGCGTCATGGGTCCAGTGTTCAAAAACCTGCCGGTCACGGTGTAGCAAATGTTGCAAAGCCTTGGGCCGAAATTGCTGACGGCGCGACCACAGGATCAGATCATGCGCGCGGGCAAAAGTGTTGACGCTGTCCAACTGCACAAAGCCCAGTTCGTCAATAACACCTTTAAGGTCTGCCCCTTTGCCAGCGCCAGAAGGGCGCTCTGCGAGCCCATGTCTGGCCAAGAAAATATGGCGCGCTGCCTTGTTGGGAAGAACAGGAACGCTCAACTGTCTGCGTCCGGCATCTGAAGCTGCCGCAATCGGACCTGACGCAAAGCTTCGACAAGCAGCGCTGTCACAAGACCGATGTTCAGCAACCCATTGGCCGCCGCCATCCCGCCGAGCAGGCGCCATTCAACTGGCAGCAGCACATCCCCAAAGCCCAGAGTGGTGAAAGCAACCAACGAGAAATAAACGGATAATTCTAGCGTATCAAACACCCCAAGTGCCATCATTGTCAGCGCCCACGCCCAGACACCCGCAGTCATCTGCGCCATGATCCAGACCGCCGCAATACACAACACAAGGATCAGCTTGGGCCGGTGCGGTGCACGCGTCAGCCATGGGCGGTACTTAACCAACCAGTATTCCATCAGCCAAAAACTGATCCCCGCGATCAGAATTGAAAGCAGCATCAACACGGTGCCAAGAGCGATTTGAACAAACATCTGTCTCTTCCCAATATGGATGGCCATGACTGCGCATCTTGTGCGCAAGTCCTGCATCCCCTATCTGATCCCAACTATGGCCAAGAAACCTGAAAACAAAAACTACAAAGTGATCGCCGAAAACCGGCGTGCCCGGTATGACTATGCCATTGAGGACGATATCGAAGTTGGCATCATCCTCACCGGGTCCGAGGTCAAATCACTTCGTACCGGTCAATCCAATATTGCCGATAGCTATGCAAGTGTTGATGACGGTGAACTCTGGCTGACCAACGCCTATATCGCCCCCTATGACCGCGCCATGTTCGGCCATGAAGAACGCCGCAAGCGCAAGCTTTTGGTAAGTAGACGCGAGTTGGCCCGTCTGTGGAACGCCACCAAACGCGAAGGGATGACCCTTGTGCCGCTGGTAATGTATTTCAACGATCGCGGACTTGTGAAGCTCAAGATCGCGACGGCCAAGGGTAAAAAGAACCATGACAAGCGCCAGACCGAGGCCAAGCGCGATTGGGGCCGTCAGAAGCAACGCCTGTTGCGTCACGGCGATTGACCCTAAGGTCTTGGGTTGGGCGGGATGGATGCCTCCGGCGGGGATATTTTAGGGCCAATAATAACAGGGGTTTTGCCCCATGGGTGGCTTGTCTTGCGCGGCGCTGCGCTGTAGGCCTGATTTGACTTGTTAATAAGGGGCGCTTGATGACCACGGCCATACCCGATGATCCAAAAACACTTGTCAGCACAGACTGGCTTGCCGCACATCTTAAAGACCCTGATCTAAGGATTTTTGATGCGTCTTGGTATCTGCCCGACGCCGGACGCGATGCGCAGGCAGAATACGCGGCAGGCCATATCCCCGGCGCGCGGTTCTTTGATATTGACGAAATCAGCGATGCTCGGTCAGAGCTGCCGCATATGGCGCCACCGGTTGAGAAATTCATGTCGCGTATGCGCGCGATGGGCGTCGGCGACGGTCATCAGGTCGTTGTTTATGACGGCACCGGCCTTTTTTCCGCGGCGCGTGTTTGGTGGCTGTTTCGTCTGATGGGGCAAAAGAACATTGCCGTGCTGGACGGCGGGTTGCCTAAGTGGGTGGCCGACGGGCACAAACTGACAACAACCCCCCCAACGATCCGCGATCGCCATATGACCGTGAAAATGGAAAGCCACCGTGTGCGCGATGTCACCGATGTGGCGCGTGCAGCAAAGCTTGGCGACTACAGCATTATTGACGCCCGCGCGCCCGGCCGGTTCAAAGGCGAACAGCCGGAGCCACGAGCAGGCATGCGGTCTGGCCATATCCCCGGATCGCAAAACGTCTTTTACAAGAACCTGCTTAAAGCTGACAACACGATGAAGGGGCCTTCTGATCTTGAAGCGATCTTCAAAGCCGCCGGCGTCGACCTGTCCAAACCGGCCATTACCACCTGCGGGTCGGGTGTGACTGCCGCCATCCTATCACTTGCCCTTGAACGGATCGGGAAAACGGATCATGCGCTCTATGACGGGTCATGGTCCGAATGGGGCATGTACGCCGACCTTCCAATCGCCACCGGAGCTTGAATAATGCTGGAAAACCTCACTGCCCAACCCGCCGATAAAATCCTGGCTCTCGTTGCCAAGTTCAAAGCTGACCCACGCACCGACAAAGTTGATCTGGGCGTTGGGGTCTACAAGGATGCGTCAGGCAACACCCCGGTGATGAGGGCCGTGAAAGAAGCGGAACGTCGCATTCTGGCCGACCAGACCTCCAAGGCCTACACTGGGCTGGCGGGTGATCCTGCATTTGGCGCAGTGATGAAAGACCTTGTACTGGGCGATAGCGTGCTCAGCGAACGTGTCGCGGCGGTTGCCACACCCGGCGGCACTGGCGCCATTCGTCAAGCACTTGAACTGATCCGCATTGCGGCGCCTAAGGCAACTGTCTGGTTGTCTAACCCTACATGGCCCAACCATCCGTCTATCATCAAATACCTCGGCATGCAGATGGCCGAGTATCGCTATTTTGACAATGAAACCCGCGGTGTGGATTTTGACGGCATGATTGCCGACTTGCAGAACGTTGCCCCCGGCGATGTCGTCTTGCTTCATGGCTGCTGCCATAATCCGACAGGTGCAAACCTGACCTATGAGCAAATGGCACAGGTCATCAGCTTGATGCAAAACAAAGGTGCCGTGCCTTTTGTTGATATTGCCTACCAAGGATTTGGCGACGGATTGGCTGATGATGCAAAAGCCACGCGCCAGATTGCCAGCAGTTTTGAAAACTGTCTCATCGCGGCCAGCTGCTCCAAGAACTTTGGCATCTACCGCGAGCGGACTGGCATCTTGATGGCAGTTTGCAAAGATGCAGACCAGCAAGCGCTGACGCAGCAGAACCTCGCCTTCCTGAATCGCCAGAATTATTCCTTCCCGCCTGATCACGGGGCACGCGTTGTGACCACTATTCTGCAGGATCCGGAACTGCGGGCAGACTGGGAAGCCGAGTTGGAAGAGACCCGCAATGGCATGCTGGCCTTGCGACAGCAATTGGCGGATGAGCTGAAGCGCCTGACCAACAGCGACCGGTTTGACTTCCTAGCCGATCACCGTGGCATGTTCAGCCGTCTGGGGACAACGCCGGAACTGGTCGAGAAGCTGCGCGCCGATCACGGCATTTACATGGTGGGTGACAGCCGGATGAACATCGCCGGTTTAAATGCCCAAACCGTGCCAGTTCTGGCCAAGGCCATCGTCGACGCCGGAGTCTGACATCACCGATCATTTTGCGCCGCAGCATTTTTGTGCTGCGGCTGCATATTCACCTTGTGAGCCATAGCGCAATAATATACCGATCCACACAACAACTACGTAATTAAAATACGCCGAGGATCGCCAATGTCATTCCGCCTGCAGCCAACACCCCCTGCCCGTCCAAACCGTTGTCAGCTTTTTGGCCCCGGCTCGAACACCAAACTGTTTGAGAAAATGGCAGCAAGTGCGGCAGACGTGATCAACCTCGATCTGGAAGACAGCGTCTCGCCTTCGGACAAGGACACTGCGCGCGCCAATGTTATTCAGGCCATCAACGAGGTCGATTGGAATACAAAATACCTCAGCGTGCGGATCAACGGTCTCGATACCCCCTACTGGTACAAAGACGTGGTTGATGTGCTGGAGCAGGCAGGCGACCGCATTGACCAGATCATGATCCCCAAGGTTGGCTGCGCCGCTGACGTTTATGCCGTCGATGCGCTGGTCACCGCGATCGAGACCGCAAAAGGGCGGACGAAACCAATCAGCTTTGAGGTCATTATCGAATCCGCCGCTGGCATCGCCCATGTCGAGGAAATCGCAGCCAGTTCACCGCGCATGGCCGCGATGAGCCTTGGTGCAGCTGATTTTGCCGCATCAATGGGGATGCAAACGACAGGCATCGGCGGCACGCAGGAAAACTACTACATGCTGCACGGCGACACGCGCCACTATTCCGACCCTTGGCACTGGGCGCAGACAGCAATTGTTGCGGCTTGCCGCACACATGGCGTACTGCCCGTTGATGGACCATTCGGTGATTTCAGCGACGACGAAGGCTATCGCGCCCAAGCGAAGCGGTCGGCAACATTGGGCATGGTCGGCAAATGGGCGATCCACCCAAAGCAAATCGCTCTGGCCAACGAGGTATTCACACCATCAGAAGAGGCCGTTGCTGAAGCCCGCGAAATCCTTGCAGCCATGGAAGACGCTAAGGCACTCGGCGAAGGCGCGACCGTTTACAAAGGCCGCCTCGTCGATATCGCGTCGATCAAGCAGGCCGAGGTGATTGTGCGCCAGTCCGAGATGATCGCGGGCTGACGCTATTGGCATTACTGCCCGGCGAGTGTCAGCATACCCGCTGCATAAGCGTTTCTGCAGTCAGTCGCATCTCGCATGATGTCGTCTTGAAGCAGCGGTGTGGTGGTCATACCCGGTCCGGCAAAGCGCATGTCGTCACACTCGCCATCATTTGACCATTCACCAGCATCATTGCCAAAGTCGATTGTGCCATCAGACGAAACACCCGCAAGCCTTAGTTGCCCTGCTTTGTAGGCATTGCGACAGTCTGTTGCATCGGCGAGCACATCGACCTCCAACAGCGGTGTAGAGGTCAGACCCGGGCCACTGAAACGCCCGTCGTCACATTCCCCGTCATTGGCCCATTGGCTGCTGTCGTCGCCAAAATTGATCGATTGGGCGAAGGCTGGGTTGGCAAGACCAAGCGCCGCTACCGCCGTGATCGTTAGAATACGCATAAAATTTTCCTTCCTTTGAAATCTCGCACGTAGGGTCGCCAATTTATAAAGCCATTGCAAATGGCAATAATGTGGCAACGCGCTGGCGTTGCACTTGGGTCAACCATACGCCATATATCTGTGAACGCATGCAAAAGGCCCGCTCGCCATGACACAATACCTCGACTTTGAAAAACCGCTTGCAGAGATTGAAGGCAAAGCCGAAGAGCTGCGCGCGATGGCACGTGACACGCCTGAAATGGACGTCGCAAAAGAAGCGGCAGCATTGGATAAAAAAGCCGCTGACCTGCTGAAATCGCTTTACGCTGATTTGACACCTTGGCGGAAATGTCAGGTGGCCCGTCACCCCGAACGCCCACATTGCAAAGACTACATTGAGGCGCTGTTCACCGAATACACACCACTTGCAGGCGACCGCAATTTTGCTGATGACCTGTCCGTTATGGGTGGTCTGGCCCGCCTTGAAGGCACACCAGTCATGGTAATTGGCCATGAAAAGGGCAACGACACAAAATCGCGGATTGAGCGCAATTTCGGCATGGCCCGTCCCGAAGGATATCGCAAAGCGATCCGCCTGATGGAACTGGCCAACCGCTTTGGTCTGCCAGTGATTACACTGGTTGATACCCCCGGCGCCTACCCTGGCAAAGGCGCGGAAGAACGTGGGCAGTCCGAGGCAATCGCCCGATCCACCGAAAAGTGTCTGGAACTCAAAGTGCCACTCATCAGCGTTGTGATTGGCGAAGGCGGATCTGGCGGTGCGGTAGCATTTGCATCTGCCAACCGTGTCGCGATGCTTGAGCATTCTATTTATTCGGTCATCAGTCCCGAAGGCTGTGCATCGATCCTCTGGAAAGATGCCGAGAAAATGCGCGAATCTGCCGAGGCGCTGCGTTTGACGTCCAAGGACCTGACAGAACTTGGCGTGTGCGACCGGATCATTGATGAACCGCAAGGCGGTGCACATCGCAATCGCGACAAAGCAATCAAATCAGTCGGCGAAGCGCTTGTGATCATGCTAAATGAATTGCGCGATCTGTCGGGTGACAAACTTCGTGCAGACCGACGCAACAAATATCTTGCGCTGGGGTCCAAAGGGCTCGCGGCCTAGACTTGCGCATCCTTAAGGGGCATTGGCAGCTTCTGCTGCTTACGATGGCCGTGTTTGTCTTTTGGCAAACCACGACCCTTGTTCCCCTGAAAATCCTGATCGTCTTCTTCCATGAGGCATCGCATGCCATAGCCTCGGTTCTCACGGGCGGTGAAGTGCTCAGCCTGTCGATATCCTCTGACCAAGGTGGCGCCGTCATGAGCCGGGGTGGCAGCCGCTTCTGGACATTGACCGCTGGCTATCTTGGATCACTTCTCATCGGCGTCACCCTCTTGCTGGCCGCCACACGTACTCGGTTTGATCGGCAAACGATGGGAATTTGCGGTGTGATTATCCTGATTATCGCAGGGTTCTACGTGCGCGAGGTGTTTGCGCTTGGATTCACGATCGGCACCGGTATTGCGATGATCGCAGCAGCGGTGAGGCTCAGCCATAACATCAATGACATGATTTTGCGTGTCATCGGCCTGACCAGTTTGATCCACGTACCCTATGACATTTACAGCGACACCATCGTACGATCCAGCCTGCGGTCAGATGCGCGGATGCTTGCGGAAGAGTTCGGTGGAACCACCGTGATGTGGGGCGGGTTGTGGATGATCCTCAGCT